>Ga0209222_1000027_pt1 | contig 52624 bp, 45 predicted proteins | sample BlaSpr_A8_Ref_O3_FD_187991 | JGI IMG/M metagenome (GOLD analysis project Ga0209222, IMG submission 187991) | Forest soil microbial communities from Thunder Bay, Ontario, Canada - Black Spruce, Ontario site 2_A8_Ref_O3 (SPAdes) (version 2) | ecosystem: Environmental > Terrestrial > Soil > Boreal...
TGCGTTCTTCGGGAAGTATTGTCGTAAGAGTCCGTTTGTATTTTCGTTCGAGCCGCGTTGCCAGGGACTCTGCGGATCACAGAAGTAGACTTGCACATCCGGTAGGCATCAAAAACTAGCAAAATCAGCCAGAAATGAGCGAAGTATGGAGCTACGGCAACCAAATGAAGGCTAAGGTATTACGCTGAAAAGTTTGAAGTTAGAAAATGTCTTAGCAGCCTTATCAGGGGTGCGCTCTAGCCACCTGAGCTACAGGCCCGCGAAGCGAATGAACAACTTTGCACTCCTACAATGATAGGCGGCACGCGCAGGCCGGTCAAGCCAAACGATGCGCGCTTTGCTTCGAATTTCGCGCGCCAGGAACCAGCGCGCCACGCAGCGGAAGCCGCATCCACCAAAAAAACCGGGAGGCAACTTCGCCTCCCGGAAGGTAGAGCATTGGTCTGAAATCAACCGCGAGCAGCGCGGGCGCTGTTACTTGGCAGTCTTCTGATTGTGAATCTGCTTGCTGTTCTTGTTCTGCTCTTTATTGACCTGTTTCTTTTCACCCGAAGTCAGCTTGCCTCCGTTGGCCTGGCGGTCGGCGTGAACCTGTTGATTTACCTTCTGTTGATTCTTTTCGTCGTGCGCCACTTCACCGGCCGACAGTTTTCCGCTGTCAATGCCGTTGGCAATCCGCTGCTGCTGGTTGTTCTGGCGCTGCGCCACTTCACTGTTGGTTCCGGGCTGCGTCGCGGCATTGTGCTTGTCGTCATAGATCGAGTGGCTCACGTTGTTCTGCTGCTGGTTCACCTGCGCCTTCTCTTGTGAAGTTAGTTTTCCGCCGTCCGCCGCGCGATCATCCTTCACTTCATGGTTGATGTTCGCTTCGCGTGATTCCAGGTTCTTGGTTTCACCCGCGGTTAACTGGCCGGAACGAACACCGTTCGCGATGCGATCCTGCTGGTTGTTGGCCCGTTCGCCCACGCGGCTCATCGCGGGGTTGGCTGGCTTCCCGTGATTTTCCGCCGCGAAATTCGACCGGTCCGTGCTGGCCGAATGTTCGTGGCTCATCTGTTCGGACGTCGCCTGCACATGCGATTCGTTCGCGGCCATGCGTTCTTGCGCCGTGGCCGCTGCCGTCGTTCCGCCTGGGCCGCCGTTAAAGCTGGCGCGGCTGACGTTCGTGTTGTTGATCACCGTCCGGTTGACGTAGGTGTTGTGAATCACGGTGCTGTTCACGTTGGTGACCGCCGAGTTATACGCGAAATGTCCGCCGCGCCATTCGCCGCCACCAAATCCCACGCCGCCGTATCCGAATCCGTAGTTCACGCCGCCGTAAAAGCCAACATGGGGCCCCCAATAGCCGGCGTGAAATCCGTAAAGGCCGCCCGCAAATCCCCAGTATCCGGGAGTCCACAGCAAGCCAACGCGCGGCGGCGCGACCCACACTCCGGGCACCCAGAAATATCCGCCCTCCGCGTTATAACCCCAATATCCCGGCGTCCAGAGGTATCCTTCCGTCGGGCACACCGGCTGCGCATATACCGGCAGCGCCGGCGGTCCGACGTGCACTGAAATGCCTACTGAAATCTGAGCCGAAGCCGGCGATGGCCCGGCCAGAACCGCTGTCGCCAATAAAAGAGCAGGCACGATTGCGCGAATGAAGGTTAGCTTACGCATTGCAAAATCCTCCCGTTGTTTAAACCGAGTTTTGAAATTTCAATCGTCTGTACCGAATCATCGAAGGGCAGTTAAAAGGTGTGACGCGCCCCGGTCTGGTACCTCATCTAACACCGATTCCAGCTGAAGGTTTCTCGCCGAATCGATGATTCTCGATGCGCGCCTGCTGAATGTCCCCGTAAGTCATTGTGCTGTGGTGCTTTGGTGGCTTCTTGCGTCCTGCCAAGCGGAATCGCCGAAACTCAGCCGTCAGTTGGACCCGCGAGCAGGAATGTAAACACCGTACCTTTGACACTCATTATATAAGCAGGAGGGATGACCTGAATCATTAAGCTGCTTTCGTACTCCCCGATTCAGTAAACAGCGGCTGGCCCACGCCAACGAGTTATCGGCCGCAACTTGCCTTTGCGCCCCGGACTCCACGATGCGCCCGTAGCGCAGCTGGATAGAGCATCTGGCTTCGAAGATTGTGCTCACGAAGAATCAACAAGTTACACGGAGCGCTACTAAACGCTACCGGGTGTGATAAAGGCCGTGATTGCTGACGATTGGGATCGCTGAACGTCAGGTGGTAACACTCGGTAGGGTTGGTGGTAGGCCCAAAATTGGGCACGCGTAAACCTTACCGGCAAGACGTGTCTTTCCCAGCTAGGTCGGAAATGTAGTTCCGAACATGGGCCGCTTGCTTTTCGATTGCTCTTCGGTGGCCTCATCCTGAATCACATCCCAATGCTCCACGAGTATCCCGTCTTCGATGAGCAGAATATCTGCGGCAATCCAATTCACGGGGGCGCCGATTCCGCTGAATCGTCCGTGCACGATTACGAAGTCTCCGTCAGCCACGATGGTTCCTGGCTCGTACCTCAGCGTTGCTGGAATGGTCTTGACGAGGTTGAACAGACCTCCACGACCGGGCGCGATATGGGCGCTGTGTTGAATGTAGTCAGGGGACCAGTAGCGCTCCGCCGCTACGTAGTCCCGTTTGTTGAACAGAGTGTCGAAGGCCTCCAGGACGAGTGCTTTGTTCTTTTCGTGTTTCGTCAGGCTCATTGAATTTTTCCTCCGGGAAAACTCGGATTCTTTCGATTAGACCTGCGCTCTGCCACCGTCGACGAAGAGTTCAATACCGGTGACGAAACTGGAGTCATCCGAGGCGAGAAACAACGCGACCTTGGCCACTTCCTCGGGTTCCCCCAAGCGTCCCATGGGGATGGTGGAAGCGATTCGCGCAATCATTTTTGGAGATTGCCGATTCAAGAGCGGTGTATTAATCGGTCCCGGACTGACGACATTTGACCGGATGCGACGTTCCTTGAGATCCGTGGTCCAAGTGCGCACGAAAGAGCGGATGGCGGCCTTACTGGCGCCGTAAACGCCGAAGCCAGCCGTACCCTTAACGCTCGCGACGGAACCGTTGAGAATGATTGAGCTACCATCGTTTAGAAGCGGCAAGGCCTTTTGCACGGTGAAGAGCGTTCCGCGCACATTGATGTTGAACAGCTTGTCAAAATGCTTTGCGGTGACCTCGCCAATCGGAACAACTTCGCCAACGCCGGCATTCGCGAAAACGATATCGATTCGCCCCTTCACTTTGGACACGGTCTGGTAAAGACGATCGAGGTCGGCCAACTGGGCTATGTCTCCTTGAATGCCGGAAACGTTGCCGCCGATTTCCTTCACGGCCGCGTCGAGTTCCTTCTGGCGACGGCCGGTGATGAAAACATAGGCGCCCTCTTGGACGAAAAGCTTGGCCGTAGCTAGACCGATCCCTTCGGCGCCGCCGGTAATCACGGCGGTCTTGCCTTCGAGCTTATTGGTCATTATTTGCCTCTCGATTTGTCTCTCGCGCCATTCAGGAAAAAGAGCATGGTGACGGGCTCGGTGCCTTTGGCTCGCCACGCATGCCGCGTGCCGTTTTGCACGACCACGTCGCCGCGCTTCAAGTGGAGAGTCTCACCGTCGTCCAACTCCAGCCACATCTCCCCGTCGTACACCATTGAGTAGTCGACGGTATTCGTCTGGTGCATCCCGGGATCTTCTTTTTCGAAGTGATCGGCCAACCCAGGCAGACGAACCAACGATTCTTCTTGTGCGGCCTGAGCATCGAACGACGGATCGGCGAAGGCGGCGCCAGGCGGAAACGTAACGAAGTGGAGGGCCGTGCCGCCAGGTCCCGGAACAACGGAGTCGGGATAGCGGTCAAACCTTTGCTCTGTACTAAGGTCCGGAGTCGCCGGGTTCACCCAGATGAGCGTGTGCTCGTAACCGGGAACAGTCTTGAACTCGTAGGCCGGCAGCGCTTCGTCGCTCTTGACGACGGCTTTCCCGTTTACATTTCCGGTGGCGATACGGCGGTAAGCACTCGATTTCTTACTGCGCCTGGAAAAGCCTTTTTCCTTAGAAACGGTTTTGCTCATGGCTAGGATCCCCCGTCGAACATTTTCGGAAGCTGCGTCCCGAAATTCTCGCCTGCAAACAGGCGGCGCACTGCTGGCACCTCGGCGCCGAGCCTAAGCGGCGGAAGCCTTCCCGTGATAGGCAGGTGCAAAGACATCCTGCGCAAATGTTTCAAACGAAGTCGCGGTGGTGTTCTGCGGCGAACGCAGCTCCTGCGCCGCAAGCACGCTGGCGTTGATGGCCTGAAACATCTCGATGTAAACGGCGGCTTTCTGTGGCGAAAAACCTGCTTGGGTCAACGCCTGCTGCATCTGGTCGTACGGAAATTGCTGGTAACGCAGATCCGGTTTGCCGATGGCGCGCGCGATCGCGGCGGTAGCTTCATTCATCGAGAGATCCCGTTGGCCCAGCAGTTCGCGGGTTTGTTTGCCGGAGAAATCCAGGTCCAGAAGCCTGTGTGCGGCGTAGTCGGCGACGTCACGCGTCGCGATCATGGGCAGCTTCAGGTCGGGCAGCAGAGCATGTCCGAAGATTCCCATCCCCTGAATCATGCCGATCGCCGCCAGATTGTTCTCCATGAAATACGCGGCGCGGAGGTGCAGAATATTCAAACCGCCGATCGCATTCAGTTTTTGCTCCGAGGTATGCAGCCCCGTGACGGGCCCGGTGCCTTGCGGGACGTGTGCGCCGTAGCTGCTCAAGTGGACTGCACAGGGCAACCCGGAATCCTTCACCGCTTTCGCTATCGCATCGCTCTCTCGCTCCTGCTCGTCCCGAGAAACTATCGGCGGCAGCATCAAGTACGCTGCGCCCACACCTTTGAAGGCTTTGGTGAGCGCAAGCGCATCGCTTACGTCGGCCGTGAACGCTTCCGCGCCTTTGCGCACAAAGTGTTGCAGTCGCCCCGCATCGCGGCCTACGACGCGCACTTTCTTGCCCTTCGCCAGCAGGAAATCCGCGATGATCGAGCCGGTGTTCCCGCTCGCCCCCAAAATCACATATTGGGCATCGGTTACGGCAGGCGCGCTGCTTTTAAGGTTGTTCATGGCTTTTCTCCTCTTGCTGCGTGCCTACGTTTATATGTGATGATAATATGCACATAGCAGTGTAAAAAAAGTAATCACCGCCTCGCTTTCCGGATCTCGCCAATCACATCGGCGAGGGTTATTCCCCCTAGCGCATTCTCGAAGCTGTCTTGTGCTTTTTCTAAGACCGACGACATGCATCCTTTAATGTTGCGGCTGATCGCACAACGCTGCTCCACGGGATAGCTATGAATCGCAAATGTGGGGGGCGCCGAGCTGGCGCGATAAATGTCCAAAAGGGTTATTTGCTTCGGTGGCCGCGTGAGCTTGCTGGCACCGTTCTTACCACGAGTGGTGACGATCAGGCCGGCCTTGGAGAGTTTTGAGAGAGATTTCCGAACGAAGGTAGGGTCTGCGTTCACACTTTCAGCGAGGATTGTCGAAGAAATGTGCTTGCCTTGAAAAAAAGCAAGGGCGGTCATGACGTGCGCTGCAACCGTGAATTGGACGCTCGTCGCTGACATCAACCGCCTCCGGGATATGTGATGTTCAACGGCACAATACGGATGCAGGTTTTTTTAGGCCGACTCAAGGCATCGCGAACAGGAGCATCAGGGGACGATGCGCATGTCGCGAAGCCTGGTGAGCTGTCGCCGGAAGCTCTGGTGCGTGTCAATGCAATCCGCAAAGCCGGCCTGACGGATCTTGATTGAACGCCCCAAGACTAAAGCCATACGATTTGGCGCCGCCAGCAAGCACGATGCGCTGAAGCGGCACATTGCGCGCGCGAGCCGCGAGCGTATTTTTCAACATTGTGGCGTTTAGCGCGACGGTTTCGGCCATCGTTCGTTTCTCGACGTAGGCAGCGAAGACCAGGTCAGTGCGAAGTGCTTTTGGCTAAGCCTTGAAGTGATTCTTGTTAATCTTCAGTGAGCGGATTTTTGATTCCAGTGTAGACCGCGGTACGCCCAACTTCACGGCGGCCCCGGTGGGTCCCGATATGCGCCCGCGCGCGTCTTTCAGGGCGGCCTCAATAATACTTTTCTCTTGGGCTAGGAGTCGGTGCGGCAGCTCAACTTCCCGTAACTCCCGTGTCAGAGCGGGCCGCTGCGGCAGCCAATTTTGATCGATCGAGAAAATCTCCGAATCGCAAAGTATCACGGAGCGCTCGATGACGTTCTGCAGTTCGCGGATATTGCCCGGCCACGGATAGGACTGCAGCAACTCCAGCGTCTTTTTGTTGACGCGTTTTATGTTTTTGCCGGCCTTTCGCGCATAGCGATCAATAAAGTATTCCACCAGCAGGGGAACATCCGTTCCTCGTTCCCGAAGAGAAGGTATCTCGATCGGGAAGACATTCAGCCGATAAAACAAATCACTGCGAAAAGCCCCACCACCGATGGCGGACTGTAGGTCGCGATTGGTGGCCGCAATCACCCGAACGTCAGCCTGGATTCGACGCATCCCGCCGACGCGCTCAAATTCGTGCTCCTGCAGAACACGCAAGAGCGCTATCTGAGTCTCGGTTGGAAGTTCCCCGACTTCATCGAGGAAGAGCGTGCCTCCATTGGCCAGTTCAAACCGGCCCAGGCGCTGCTGAGTCGCACCGGTGAAGGCGCCCTTCTCATGCCCAAACAACTCCGAGGCGATCAGGTCCCGCGGAATTGCTGCACAATTCACGCTAACGAACGGACGCGAAGCACGAGCTGATCTTCGGTGTATCGCGCGTGCAACGAGCTCTTTACCCGTTCCCGTTTCACCCGTGATGAGGACCGTAGAGTCACTCGGTGCGACTTTAGAGATTCGCAAGAGAACGCTTTTCAAAGCAGGAGATGTTCCGACGATCTCGTCAAACATCGAGGTTTTGTCGATTTCTTCACGTAGCGCGACGTTTTCCCGACGTAGCCGGTCCTCTGCTTGTTTGCGGTCTTCGATGTCGGTTCCGCAAGAATACCAACGTGTAATCTGACCCTGTTCGTCTCGCAATGGGTTAAAACGAGCCAAGAACCAACGATAACTTCCATCATGTTTGCGTATGCGCAGTTCCAACTCGTTAGCGGTATCACTTGAGAAAGCGCGATCCGCATAGGTCTTGAGCCGTTCGGAATCGTCAGGATGAGCAGAAGCGGCAAGGCCCGCCTGCCGCCATTCGTCGAGGCTCATGCCAAGGTAATCGAGCGCGGTGCGGTTCGCGTAGAGGCGCTCACCGTTAGACCCATACACCCCAATAATTTGAGGCGTGAGGTCCAGCATCTGCCGGAGCTCGGCTTTTTGCTCCCCGAGCAAGGCTTCGGCACGCCGCTGCTCGCTAAGGTCGGTCACTGCACCCACGAATTCGAGGTTCCCCGACGCATCCTGAAATGCTTGGGCCAGGGCGCGGACATGCTTGATCGATCCGCTGGGCAGAAGCAAACGATACTCGTGCTCGAAGTCGGTCCCGGTTTTGGACGCGCACTCAATGACTTCTTGTTGAGGCGCACGGTCCTCGGGATGTATGCGCTGTACCACCAAATCCAAAGTCGGCTTCTTGGCGCGATCGTACTCGAAGATACGGTAGGTTTCGTCGGACCAGAAAATCTCCCCATTGGAAACCTTCCAGCCGAAGCTGCCCGTCTGGCTCAGCCGTTGCGCCTCCGCCAAGTACACTTCGCGCCTGCGGAGCTCCTGCGTCAGCAATTCGTGTTCGGTAACGTCAATGGCGCTACCCACGTAGTTCTTCAGGTCTTGGTTTCCAAGCGCGGAAGCACTAATGCAGCGAATGTATCGGACCTCACCATCGGGACGCACGATGCGCTTGGTGACATCCAGGGGCGAAGCCTTGGCCAAGATTCCATTGATGTGTTCGGCCATGGACTGACGATCCTGCGGGTGGACGCAATCCAGGTATTCCTGAACGCTCGGCGGTTTGCGGGCCGGATCGAGTCCAAACATTCGAAATAATTCCGGAGACCAATAGTAGAACCCGTCGGGACCGAAGGCCCAGCTTCCCATGTGGCCTACGCGCTGGGCTTCAGCGAGATAAAACTCACTCCTTTGCAGCTCCTCGGCGTTGCTGCGGAACTGTTCTTCCGCCGACTTTCGGTCCTCAATATCCATGCTCGATCCGTACCACTTGACGATGTTGCCGTTTGCATCGCGCAGCGGGACTTTGCGGTGGAACATCCAGCGGTAATCCCCGTTTGCGCTGAGGACGCGAGTTTCGTATTCGAATACCCCCCCGCTCGCCAGGCAGGCTCGCCACAAGGTCACAATTCCATCGACGTCTTCAGGGTGAATGAAGGCGGTCCAATTCCAACCGGCCACCTGGTCTAACGGAACACCCAGATATTCCAGCCAACGCTTATTGAAGTAGTCGAGGTACCCGTCAGGCCGGGAGGTGTGGATTAACGAAGGGATCGAGTCCACTAACGTCTGAATATCTAATATATCTAACGGCTCGGATTCGCGTCGTGGAGAGACCATGGCACGCATGATACACCTGCTAAACCGAGCCATACATGAGGCCGGCTGAAGCTTCCCTGGACTGGTGAGCTCGGCCATTGGCAGGCCCGAACCCGCTGCTAAACCCGCACCGAAATTGAGCCTAGTCCGGTTTCGATTCACCGCGTTTGGTTTGGTTGCTGTGTTTTTTTTGGAATCTCACGATGCAAACAACCAATGAGTTTTGTACTAACTCTCGCCAAATGCCGAAGCTTCGCCATTCCAGACGCTTACAAGCGTTGTTTCTTCAGCCGCTTACCATTGGACCTGTAGTTGCTTTGGATGTTCACGGGTTGTGAGGAACCTGATGCTGAGGATCACGAAGCAGGGAAATCGAAGAGTGGTCTTGAGGATTAGCGGTCAACTAACGGCGGAAAGCGTGGCGGAGACGGAAGCGCTAATCTCAGCAGAAAAAAAGGGCAAGCGACTTGTCCTGGACTGCACAGATCTCAGGTCAGTAGACGCGGAGGCCGTCAAGTCTCTGGTGCAGTGGGAAGCCGACTCGATCAAGCTGAAGAACTGTGGCCTCTACATCCGGGAGTTGATCCGCAGAGAGCGACGAGGAAAAAAATCTCGCAAGAGCTCAGAAAAAAAGTAGTGAGCGCGCCGTGTTTGATTTGGGGTGTTCGCAGTCGAAGGAGCGGTCTATGAGTTCAGCTCTTAATTCCGTAATCCAAATTAACAAGAGTGCAGGACACATGCCCATGAACGCAGTTGCGTTTCGTAGGAACGATTTACCCGCGCGCAAAGATGGCCGCGAGGAAATTCCCTTTGTCGAAACCATTGTCGGCCGCCGTGGAACCCTCCGCGGCATCCTCTCGCTGATGGAAGCTGTGGCCCCCACCAACATGACGGTCTTGATTGGCGGCGAAACCGGCACCGGGAAGGAGCTGATCGCTCGCGCGGTTCACGAGTTCAGTCCCCGCCGGAATCGAAGTCTGGTAAAGGTGAATTGCGCGGCAATCCCAGCCGGCCTTCTGGAAAGCGAACTTTTCGGGCACGAACGCGGAGCCTTTACCGGCGCCATCAACTCTCATGTGGGCCGCTTCGCCTTGGCCGACCGCGGCACTCTTTTTCTCGACGAAGTGGGAGACATGCCACTGGAGCTTCAGCCCAAGTTGCTGCGCGTCTTGCAGGAGCATGAGTTTGAAGCGGTCGGCAGCACGCGCACCACGCGCGTCGACGTTCGCATCGTCGCGGCGACGAATCAGGATTTGAAACGCATGGCTCAAGACCGTGAATTTCGTGAAGATTTGTACTACCGGTTGAATGTCTTCCCCATCTATCTGCCGCCTTTGCGTGAAAGGAAGTCCGACATTCCCGCGCTCGTGGAATATTTCGTTCAACAGTTTGCCGCCTCGATGGACAAATCGATTAAATCGATCCCTCAGGAAACCATGCGTTCCTTGGTGTGCCACCCTTGGCCCGGCAACATTCGAGAACTCCAAAACTACATCGCCCGCGGGGTCGTGCTCTCCAATGACGGCGTGTTCGAACCAGCGCCTCTCGAAACTGACCAGCCAGTGGAACCTGAGATTTCAAACCCCACCCTGGAAGACAAGATGCGCATGGAAATTCTCGCTGCTTGCCAGCGCGCCAATTGGAAACTGGGCGGTCCACGGGGTGCGGCAGCCAGGCTCGGCCTGAAGCGCACCACCCTGTTTTACAAGATGAAGCGACTTGGTATTGCGCCCCCCGCAGACCAGTCCCAGTCCTGATCACCGCCCTGAAACGAGAATCAGAGTTCACCTTGGCGTCCTCTACGCCTGCGCGGCGGCTGGTAGCACGAAATCGCGCTCGCAGTTCTGAAGTCTGCTGCTCTTCAAGATTGCAGACGCTGAAAGGTTCTTCCGGCGAAGGGGAGCCGTGAGAGCACGCTCGGTTTGACCACACACCTGTAACCTGGCGCGACGAAGCCGCGCCTTGAAAGTCCCAAGTGGAACGCGCAACACGGCGCAAGCTTCCGTACTCGACAACTCGTCGAAGTACGTCATCGTGAACGCCTGTCGAAGCAGTGGCTTCATTTTTCCTAGAATTCCTTCGACAATTTCAAGTGTCTGCCGTCCGGTGAAAACCGTTTCCGGATAAGGCTGCGAGGACGGAATATTCTCGATCCATTTAACTTCCTGGCAATGGGCATTTTCCCCGAGTCTCCGTTTGCGCAGGATCATCAACGCGGAGTTCATAACGATGCGGGTGAACCAAGTGGCGAGCGCAGCACGGCCGTCGAAACCGTGCAAGTGGCGATAGCCGGAAATAAAAGCATTTTGAACCGCGTCTTCGGCGTCTTCTTGATTGCGCACTATCCTCCGAGCGGTCGCTACGAATTTCGGGTGCGAGGCCACGAACATCTCTTTGAATGCTTCCCTTCCGATAACCCCCTTTTGGGTTCCGCCGTCATGGCGGCCCTGCAAAATGGGCGACTCGCAGTGGGTCGATCGCAAGTGTTTTTTTCTTGGCCTGAATGCGGGCAGGGGCTTGCTGCCCGCTGGGTTGTTCCGTGCAACAAAATTTATGGCGGTCGATGCGTAGGTCACTGTCGGTCTCCCTTTTCCCTCACTTCCAAAAGCAACTGAGTGTCCAACTACGGGTGTCGCCAGGTGCTTCCGCTACGCGTTTTGTTTTCAAGGGGAAAGAGAACTTCAGATTGCGTAACAATCGCCGCGGGGATCCCACCGCCCGCTATTCACGGCGAAGCTTTGACGGTAACGTCGAGTTCCTGACGTAGGCCTCGCCGTCGTTCATCGGTACATCCCGTATTGCGTTACAAAGTCGCTGCGCGAAGTCGCCACTGGAGTCAGCTGTTCCGCGACAGACCGTAGACAATTTCGTCGAATGACAGACGCAACAACGCCCCGCCGATCGGTCTCGGTTTCTTTTCGTCATTCGCAAGATACTCAATCAACGCGGTTTCGAGGATTCGCGCGCCGGTGCGATCGCTTGGCGACTTTCTTGCATTGAAGTAAGGGTTTTTGGCCGCGGGTGCGCTTTGCTACTAAAGCGGACGTTTGGTGGGTCGAACCTCTGCCGTTTCTCCACGGCAGTCGCGTTTCGCTTACATCGCCTATCGCGCGGCGATCTTTGACTTGGCTGACTTTGAACCAGAAACGAATTCGAAGAGGTTACAGATCAATGTTTGTTTCAATGCTTGTTAAAGACCGGTTCGCAAAATGTTTCGCCGCCCTGCTCATACTTTCGCTTGGGTGGCTTCCCGCTTCGAACGCCCAGAACGATGCCCAAAACTCCGAGCCATTCAAATTCTTTCGCGATGATGTTGGCTTGAAAGAGGATCAGATCGGAGCGATCCGTGATGGAAAGGCAGTTGCCAAAGTTGTGGAATCTCGCACTCCGGACGAAGTGTTTGTATTCGGCTCGGTCTACGTCAAGTCGACTCCCAAGAATTACCTAAAGTTCGCTTCGGACATCGGCGAACTTCGCAAGCTTCCCAGCTATCTCGCGATCCGAAAATTCAGCGATCCGCCTCAGCTTTCCGACCTCGATGGCTTCACTTTAGAGCCCGACGACATCAAGCAACTCAAAAATTGCAAGCCGGGCGAATGTGACGTCCAGCTTCCGGTCGACGCCATAGATACATTCAAGCAGTCCGTGAATTGGTCTGCGCCGGATGCGGCCAATCAGGTCAATCAACTTGCCCAGAAGATGGCGTTCGAAGCGCTCCAGCGATACATCCAGGGCGGAAACGCGGCGCTGGGAACTTATATGGACAAGCATCACCCGACGGTCGTCGGAGACACGTTCGCATCTTTGCTGAGCCGGTCGAAAGGTATTCCTGTGTATTTGCCCGAACTGGATCATTACCTGCTCGATTATCCGCACGCACCGTCAGAAGACATTCAGTCCCAGTTTTATTGGGAGAAAGTGCAGTTTGGACTCAAACCAACCCTTCGAATTGTGCAGGCCATTGTGTATCGCGGGACCCACTCGACCGATCCGGCATACGCTGTCGCGGTGAAGCAATTGTATGCCAGCCACTACTTCGAATCTGCCCTGGATTTGACGGTTTGCGTGCGCGGCCAGGAGAATCCAGGCCGCGGGTTCTACTTGATTACGCTCAAGGGCTCGCAGCAGGCCGGCCTGACCGGTTTCAAGGGCGGTATCGTGCGGAAAGTTGCGGTAGACAAAACCCGTTCGTCTCTTGAGCGCGCCCTCGAAGCGATCAAGCAGAAGCTCGAAAGCCAATCGAACTAATCCGGGGGCCAATGGAGATTGATGAATTTCCCTGATCGCAGAACAGCAAGCGTTTTATTGACCACCTTGCTCTTTGCCGTGGTGCTGGCCATCCTCTACGTGGCGCGTTCGGTCGTGGTCATTTTCGCCTTTGCGATTTTATTCGCCTATTTGATCGATCCGGTCGTGCGATTTTTGCAGCGACATTCGCTATTTTTTAAAAACCTGCGGGGCCCTCACGTGCTGGAGGCCTATCTCGCTCTGATCATCTCGCTCGTTATTCTCTCGCACGGCCTTTTCCCTCACTTCCGCCAAAATGTTAGCCAGTTTCTCGCCGCGGTTCCCACGGTTACCGACCGCATCTCTTCCGGTGAGATTGCCAGCCACCTCGGATGGGCCGACGAACAGGCCGACCAAATCAGAGTCTTCCTCCAGCGCCATCGTGAAAACGTCGAACGCGTTTCCGCGAAGATTGAACAAACCGTCCCAGCTGCGCTCGCCGGATTTGTGGTGATTCCGATTCTCGCCATCTTTTTCCTCAGCGACGGAGAGAATCTTGCGAGCGGATTTATTAACCTCGTCGCTACCAAGGAAAACCACGCAGCCCTGCAATCGCTGGCGGACGATCTGAATCTCATGCTGCAGCGCTACATTCGCGCCAAGGTGATCCTTGGCGGCCTTTCTTTCTCGTTCAGCTCGGTTGCCATGCTGGTATTGGGCTTTCCCCACCCGGTTTTATTGGGGATTCTGGCTGGAATATTGGAGTTCATTCCGGTCGCCGGCTGGATGACTGCGGCGGTAATCATCGTCACTGCTGGCGCGCTGAGCCACGCTCATTGGATTTGGATGCTCGCCCTTCTCGTGCTCTGGCGAATGTCGATGGACTACGGCATCGCGCCGCGAGTCATGGGACACCAACTCGAAATTCACCCGCTCCTCGCGATATTCACTCTCATGGTCGGCGGCGCGGTGGGCGGAATCGTGGGGATCTATCTTTCGGTGCCTCTGGTCGCGGCCTCGCGGGTCATCTATCGCAGGTTCGCTTTGCCTCCTGACGGTACGGCAGCGCCGATCGTGCTCGGCAACAGCCCGAATACAAACACACCGGCCTGAACTGCATCGCCGGTCCATGCGTTGGTGCCGGCGCCCCACGAAGTGAATCCAAAGTAGAAGGCCACTCGCTTCAATTTCAAATTTTCACCCCCGTCAAAGGCTCGGCACTTCCGTTAACGTGTTGACAACGGTTCTGGCCCGTCAACCCAGTCGGAGTAAATAACGCGCTTCCTTTCAGCTACCTGAATCAACCACGACTTTGGCCGACGGGGTGCTTCTAGTTGCTGTCGAGGAGTTTACAGTCACAGCGGGGAGCGTCACGAGTTGACGATTTCCTGATCTCGGCGGAGAGAGAGGTTTGCGGAACCATGGCCACGCCTGTATTGGACCAGAAACAGACCGGGATTCAGACACGCGCATTCATCGTTGCCTGGGTCTTCACCGTCGTTTTCTATTTCCTGGAATATGCGGTGAGGTCAAGTCCGGCTGTGATGATTCCACAGCTGGAGGCCTCATTTCACACCACGGCGCTCGGCATCAGCGCGATTCTGGGCGCCTACTACTACACCTACTCGGTGATGAGCCTGGTCGCCGGAGCGGCATTGGATCATTTGGGGGCCAAGCGCACGGTTCCGATTGGCGCGGCCATCCTGGGAATCGGATGCCTTTTCTTTAGCGGCGGTTCCGTGATGGCGGGTGACACCGGACGACTGCTGCAAGGGGCTGGCTCGGCCTTCGCGTTTACTGGCGCGGTTTACCTTGCCGCGCACGGATTTTCCGCGCGCTACCTGGCCACGGCCATTGGGGCCACCCAGTGCGTCGGAATGCTGGGTGGTTCCGCGGGTCAGTCCGTCGTCGGTCCGATGATCGAACATGGACTTGAAGTGCACACCATCTGGATCGTCTTAGGAGTCGTGATCCTCGCGGTCGCCGTCTGTTTGTTTTTGGCTACTCCTAAGGAGCAGCTTGGAGCGCACGCGCAAGCAGGAGGCTTTGGTTCGATCCTGAAGCCGTACAAGATTGTCTTCACGAATCCCCAATCGTATCTCTGCGGAATCGTTGCCGGGCTGTTGTTCGCACCCACCACGATCGGAGACATGATTTGGGGCGTAGCCTCCTTTCAAAAAGATTTGCAACTTTCCTATCACAACGCAGTACTCATCGCTTCGATGGTTCCGCTCGGTTGGGTTGTCGGGTGCCCGTTGCTGGGATGGCTTTCGGATCGCATCGGCAAGCGCAAGCCGGTGATCATCGGGAGCGCGGCGGTGATGATTCTGGCCGCTCTCCAGCTCGCGCTCAAATTCCTGCCCATTCCGCCGCACGTCGCTATGTTCGTGTTCGGCATCGCATCGGGCGCGGCGATGATTCCTTACAGCGTCATCAAAGAGGTCAATCCGGACAACGTGAAGGGCAGCGCGACTGGCGGCATCAACTTCCTGGTCTTTGGTATCACCGCATTTCTCGGCCCGGTTTATGCCAAGCACATCGGCCGGGGCATCGGAGCTTCGGCGGACCTGCATCTGCATTTTCAGAAGGGCGCGTTTTTCTGGGTCGTGTGTTGTGCAGCCGCCATCGTGGTGAGCTTTTTCCTCCGCGAGACCGGGCCGGCCGGGCATTCGCGCGCGCCATCGAAGCCGTTGTAAATCGCGGAACGGCATGCGCCTTTTGTGGCGCGCGCCGAATCTATCTTCTTGCAGCGGGGCAGGACAAATAAGGGAGGCAGAACGATGCCACATAGAATTGCAGACCAATTGATCCGCAGACTTGCGGAAGCGGGAGTCGAAAGGATTTACGGTGTAGTCGGGGACAGTTTGAACCCGGTGACGGATGCGCTGCGGCTGAACGGCAAGGTTAAATGGATCCACGTGCGCAACGAAGAAGCCGGCGCGTTTGCCGCGGGCGCCGAGGCGCAACTTACCGGCAAGCTCGCTTGCTGCGCGGGCAGCTGTGGCCCCGGCAACCTCCACTTGATCAATGGCCTTTTCGACGCTCATCGCAGCAATGCACCCGTGCTGGCGATCGCATCGCACATTCCCAGCAGCGAGATCGGCACCGGATATTTTCAGGAAACGCATCCACAAAATCTGTTTCAGGAATGCAGCCACTATTGCGAGATGATCACGAATCCGGCTCAGTTTGAGCGCGTTCTGCACATCGCCATGCAGAGTGCCATTGGAAAAGGTGGAGTAGGCGTGGTCGTACTGCCCGGCGACGTGGTGGCATTGGAAGTACCGGCGCAAGCCGGCTCGCGTTCCCTGGTAAAGCAAAGGCCGAGCATCCGTCCTGGCGAAAAGGACCTGGCAAAGCTGGCGGACCTGATCAATTCCAGCAGGAAAGTTGCGCTCTTCTGCGGCATCGGATGCGAGAACGCCCACGATGAGGTGGTCGCTCTGGCGGAGAAAGCGAAAGCTCCGGTGGGATATACCTACCGAGGGAAGCCGTACGTCGCATACGACAATCCGTATGAGATGGGAATGACCGGCATGATTGGTTTCGGGATGTGTTACGAGGCGATCCACGATTGTGACCTTCTGCTGCTCCTGGGCACTGATTTTCCGTACGACAAATTCCTGCCCACAAACTGCAAGATCGCCCAAGTTGACATCCGCGCGGAGAGTTTGGGACGGCGCAGCAAAATCGATCTCGGATTGTGGGGCGATGTGCGCGAGACGCTGCAAGCGCTGCTGCCGATGTTGGATGCGAGGCCCGACCGAGCCTATCTGGATGCCGTGCTGAGTAAACACGAGGAAAAGCTCAAAAAAATGAATGTGTATGTCGACCACGTCGGCACCCGCACGCCCATGCATCCCGAGCCGGTGGCCGCCGCGCTCAGTGAACTTGCCGCTCCCGACGCCATCTTTACCGTGGACACTGGCATGTGCAACGTCTGGTCCGCCCGGCACGTCAAGCCCGCTAAGAACCGGCGCATCATCGGTTCCTTTAACCACGGGTCCATGGCCAACGCGCTCCCCATGTCCATTGGCGCGCAATGCGCCTTTCCCGGACGACAGGTGATCTCGCTGTCCGGAGACGGCGGTTTGGCGATGCTCATGGGTGACTTGTTAACGATCACCCAGTACGACCTCCCTATTAAGGTACTGGTGTTCGACAACGGCGCTCTGGGAATGGTGAAACTCGAGATGGAAACCGCAGGATTTCCCGACTATCAAACGGACCTCAAGAATCCAAACTTCGCCAAGGTTGCCGAAGCCATCGGCATGATGGGTGTAAGAATCGAAAACCCCGCGGATGTAACCTCGGGCCTCAAGAAGGCTCTGGAGCACAAGGGCCCCGCGCTCATCGATGTCGTGACCGATCCAAATGCTCTTTCGATACCTTCGCATGCTGACAAGTCGCAGGCGGTGGGCTTCGCGCTGGCTCTGGGGAAAATGGTACTTGCCGGGAACCTCGACGAAGTTATGGACACGGTTAAAGGAAACATTCGACATTTCGGCGAGTCGATAGAATCGATCTAAATCGATCTTCGAGATTGTCGAGACGGATTTCGCCGACGCAATCTTCGTCAAACGGCAGTTACAAACGGAGTGCCAAACATTCCAGTGCGCGTATGGCCCTCCTCGGGATTGGTGTCGGCGTAGGTGGCAAATTCTGGCGAGGGGACACTGGGGTGATCTCGAGGCTTACAATGCGAATTTTCTTCCGAAGTGTATGGCTCCTCTTGCTGGTCCCTGGCTTTGTGTACGGCCAGACGGCAACGCATCCAGCCGACTCTCCTAACACCTCGGACGTGGGGAGTCAGCTGGACGCGCTTCGCCAAGCACTTTTGCAAACCCAGCAGCAACTCGCGGCGCAGCAGCAAGAAATTCAAGTCTTAAAGACGGAATTGAAAGGCAGCCAAGCTGGGACCCCTGCACTCATAACCGCTGCGGAAGTCGTGCGGCCCACTCCCACACCAGCCGACGCGAATCCGCCAGTGCCTTCGCCGGAAATCCACAGTGGCGCTGCCAACGTCGACAACCAATCCGCTGATCAGCAGAAGCAGCCGGGCAATCAGCCACTTCCGTTAGGGGCCATCAAACTCGGCGAGGCTGTTCTGACTCCCGGAGGATTCGTCGATTTCGAGAATATCTTTCGGACCACCAACACGCAGAGCAATATCGCCACAAGTTTTGCCACCATACCTTTCAGCAACACGGCCCTTGGAAGTACGAGTGAATTCCGCACCACGGCGCAATTCTCCCGCCTCAACTTTAAGATCGAGGACCATTTCAGAGGCACCGACTTCCTAGGCTACGTCGAGGGCGATTTCAGCGGAAACAGCGCTCCCAACGTATATCAAAGTGTGAACGGTCTTACGAATCGTTTGCGGCTGTACTTTGGATACGCCCGGCGCGGCAAATGGGTGATCGTAGGGGGACAAACGTGGAGCTGGCTCACCCCGAACCGCGAGGGCATCGGTCCGATTCCATCCGATTTGGCCATCACGTATAACGAAGATCAGAACCTCGCAGTCGGAGTGCCTTACACGCGCGCGGCCGAATTTCGAGTCGGCTACCACGTCAATGACCATTGGGCCATCGGCGTAGGAATTGAAAACTCGAACCAATACATCGGCAATTACGTCGCTCTTCCGGCGGGCTTCAGCTCGATTGGCTCGCAGTTCGATAACAACGCGAACGCCGGAGCGGCGAATCTGATGCCCGACATTCTCGCCAAGACCACCTACGACACCAAACTCTCCGGCCGACACTTCCATGCAGAACTGACCGGTTTGCTTACCGGCGCGCACGCCTCAGTGATGCCCACAGGATCGACTGCGTTTCACTCGCGGACCGCTTACGGAGGCGGCGGGCAAGTTGCGATGAACTACGAATTGGTGCCCAACAAGCTCGTCTTCCTGGCGAATGCTTTTTGGAGCGACGGCGGCGCGCACTACTTGGTAGGAACCGGGCCGGAACTCGTAGTTCGCCCCAATGCTGCCGGAACCAATGTTGACCTTTCGATGGTGCATGCCGGAGCGGGTTCAGCAGGCTTCGAATGGCGAGCGAGCCCGAAAGAGGCGTTCGCCGTTTATTACGGCGCAGATTATTACGGACGCAATTTCTTTCCCGACACAACGAACACCACAACTCCTGGCACGATTATCGGCTACGGTGGTCCCCGATCACCGAACACGAACAATCGGGCCATCCAGCAAGTCACCTTCGATTGGCTGCTGACGGCCTGGAAGAGCGAAAGATACGGCGCGGTGCAGTATTACACGCAGTATTCCTATTTGACCCGCGCTCCCTGGTTCGTCGCTCCCGATGATCCCAAGAATGCGCACCTCAGCATGGTCTACGTCGGAGTCCGCTACGTTTTGCCGTCGACGTCAGGCACCCTGCTGCGCGTGCCTTACCCCAATTGAGATTCCAGTCGTCGTGGGCAGATCGCAATTCTTGCGTTGGGCTCGATGCTCGTGGCATTCAACATTGGCTTGCTGGCAATCACGGTTCCAAGCACCCTAAGACTATTGAAAAACCAGGCGATTGTAACAGCCCATGCTAACTCCCGATTGACGCGGTGGTCTCAATGGGTCGACGCAACACTAGTCCGGTGCGAATTTACGCAATATCTTCTTGAGGCTGCGGAGCGGCCATTCGTTTTATATTCTCTCCGACACACGTTTGTAACCCGCCTCGGTGAATCCGGTTGCGACGCATGGACGCTGGCTCGGATTGCCGGGCACAGCAATATCTCTAGGTCGAGTCGGTATGTTCATCCATCAGAGAATGCAGTTTTAGACGCCATGGCGCGATTAGGTGGGCACAAATCCAGGCACAATCAAAATCAGGCGCTCGAATTGAACGTTGCGAACGATGACACAGGCGACGTAAACTGAACCAGTTCCGGCCAATGCGCCCGTAGCTCAGCTGGATAGAGCATCTGGCTTCGAACCAGAGGGTCGGGAGTTCGAATCTCTCCGGGCGCACCACTTTCTTCCTGATTGAAAACAAAAGCCTTCACAGACTTTTGCCTGAGGCTCCCGCGCGCGAGAAATTGCACAATCGTTGCACACGGAGTCGCGACGGTCCAGACTCGTGTGTGATTCGGATGAGGTGCAAAGACCAGATTTCTCCTCCGGATCCGAACAGTCAGAATCGGCAGCCGCCGAGCTCCTGTCGGTTTCGCATCCGCTTCAAGGTAACAATCGCAGTGGTGTCGCGATGAGGTCTATCAGAACCAACAGACCTTTACCAAAATCGACCGGGCTGCACTTTTACGTCGGCGGGACGGGCTCCCCCATCGTTCGCAATCGCTTTCCCCACAGCAATCCTGTTGAGAGAGCAGCTAGCAAAGATGCGCAAGTCAAATTGACGACAACAACAGTAATGGCGACGTGCATGACAAAGCTCCTTGCTAAGCATTCTCTTGATCCGCTTCCTGCTTCCGCCAGCTTCGGATAAATTCGGCTTCGATAAAGAGAGTTTGATGGCGTTACTGGACAATACCCGATAGTTTCCGTATAGCGCGTTTATCGGGCCTCGGTGACAGATCCTCCGTCGCCCGTTCTTATCCCGGCCCGGCTAAACCAACCCTGGTAGCCACATCGAGAGGTAGCGGTACCTATCAGCTACGGCCGCGCTCATTCATTCTCGCCTTTATTAGAATCTTTTGATAAAGTGCCGCGCTGGGTAATATCGCAATCCGATTCCTAGGAGGTTCACATGCAAGATTTAGACTTGCGTCCTTTGTCGCTTGGGGAAATCCTCGATCGGACCTTTACCCTCTATCGTCGGAACTTTCTACTTTTCGTTGGTATCATCGCCATTCCCCAATTGATGACCCTCGCCTTTAATCTGACGCGAACGATGTGGGGCGCGTCGGCCACGCGCCAGGCCGCGTCCAGTGGACTGATTGCCCTCGGAGTTGTAGGCATCATCGTAGGGTTCATCGTCTATTTTGTGGCCTATCTGTTTGCCCATGGCGGCACGGTGTTCGCCGTCTCCGAACTCTATTTAGGACGCGCCACCTCCATCGGCGCCTGCTTGCGGCGCATGCGCGGTCAGGCCGGATCTCTTTTTGGCGTTTTGATGCTGCAGGGGCTGGCGACACTCGCGGGCCTGATTTTCTTTATCGTGCCCGGCATCTATATCGCCTGCCGCCTCAGTACCACCATCCCGGCGGCCCTGCTCGAAAATCTGGGCCCGAGTGAATCCTTGAGCCGGAGTTACGCGCTGACTAAAGACAACGCGGGCCGTGCGTTTGTCATTTACTGCCTGTACTTCGCGGTGTTCTATGGATTATTTCTGCTGTTGGCGGCGCCGTTTCTTTTCGGCGTGGCCACGTCCATAAAAAACCCGGCCATGGCTCGCACCTGGCTGGCCTGCAGTCAGCTGGGGAGTTTTTTTGCGACGGTTCTGGTCACCCCTATTTTCACGATTGCCACCACTGTGTTTTATTATGATTTGCGGGTTCGCAAGGAAGCCTTCGACTTGCAAATCATGATGAATCCAAATGAAGCGATCGCGCCCTCTGCCACCGGATTGCCTTCGATGCTCTCGTGAGTCGTGCGGCCCAGCGCATCGGCGACCACGAATGAACCTGCGCGCATTTTGCATTCTTGTTTTGCTATGCGTTTCCGCCTGCTGCGTCGCATCCGGCGGCCCGCAGGCCGCGGACCCCTCGCGCTCGGCAAGCTCAACTGGCCAGGCCTACGACCTCGCTTCGTTTTCCGCCGAATTGAGCCGCCTGGACCAAATCCTTCAGGCCAAGCCCTCGCCCGAAAAAATCGCCGAGTTTCGTAGGGAGCTCCCGGCCAGTTGGGAAGTGTCCACGCCGCACCGAATTTTTTCCATTTCCACCAAACCGCTGCAAGCGCAACTGCACGGCTCGTCGCCCATGAAAGCGGCATTTTGGATCGAGCACCTGCAGGTCGAAATCGAAAGTTTCCGGACCAGCACCGGATCTTCCGTTGCCGCCCAGCAGGAACTCGACAAGATCCTGGCTGGCCCGCAATTCTCCGGGGTGCGCCCGCCAACCCCCTGGGCTCTGCTTCGCGAGCGAATCGAAGCGTGGCTCGAGAGACTGCTGCTCAAGCTGTTTGGCGGCATTTCCCGGCATCCCATCGGCGCCCAGATGCTCTTCTGGCTCGCGCTGATCGCCGGCGTCGGCTTCGTGGCCCTCCAGGTTTTCCGCTACTTCAACACTCAAGATGGCCTGGGCGCGTTCCGGCCGGAATCGTCGGTCGTGGCCAGCCGCAGCTGGCAGGATTGGATTCGAGTAGCCCGCCAGGCGGCCGCTGCCGGTGATTTCCGCGAAGCGGTGCATTCCGCGTATTGGGCTGGAATCGCACGCCTGGAAGAAACCGGCGTGTTGCCGCGCGACCGCACCAAAACGCCGCGTGAATATCTTCGGCTGGCCAATACGCCGCCGCGTCCTTCCACCGTCAGCCCGCCGCGGATCTATGCCGAACCCTTGGCGGCTTTGACCCAACGCCTCGAACGCATCTGGTACGCCAATCGCACCGCCAGTTTGGACGACTTTAACGACTCGCTACGCCAATTGGAGGCGCTCGGATGCCCCTTGGAGTAGTCGAGTCCGACCGCAAGCTGCTTATCGCCGGTGGCGCGCTCCTGCTCCTCCTGCTGGGCGCTTCGGTTGTTTTCGCGCCGCCGACGAATACGCTGCCCTCACCCATCCCTTCGACCTATTCCTCCCAATCCGACGGCGCCGAAGCCGCCTACACCCTGCTCGTGCGGCTGCACTACCCGGTCCGCCGCTGGGAAGATCCGCCGACGGAACTGCCCGGCGATGCCGATGCCGCCAACGTTCTGCTGATTCTGGCCGACCCCACCGAGACGCCCTCGGCCAAAGAGCGCGTGGCCATTTTCGATTTTGTCGAGCTGGGCGGCCACGTCTTGTTCACCGGACGGAATATCCGCCAATTTTTCCCCGCCGCCGATATTTCAGAAGCTACGCCCGATCCCACTTGGACGTCGTACTCGCCCAACCTTCCGAGCGGCGCCGCGCACGATGCGGCGCGTATCAGCATTCAGCCCGAGGCGTACTGGGGAAATCTCACGGAAGAGCAACTCGCCATCTACGGTGCCCCCGAATCCACGGCTGTCGTTTCCTGGACCCAGGGCGACGGCTCGGTTACCTGGTGGGCCGGGCCCACGCCCCTCACCAATGCCGGCATCTCTCGCGACGACAATCTCACTTTCTTTCTGAATTCCGTTTCCAATTGGTCGAAAGACTCCCATTACCACATTTACTGGGATGAATATTTTCACGGCCAGCGCAGCTCGCTGTGGAGCTACGCGCGCAGTACCGCGCTGGTTTGGGGCCTGCTGCAAATCAGCCTGCTCGCCGGAGCGGTGCTGCTGACCTTCAGCCGCCGTAGTGGTCCGGTGTATGCGCCGTCCGTCCGCTCCCGCTTGTCGCCGCTCGAGTACGTGGACACGCTCGGTGGTCTGTATCAGCGCGCCGGGGCCGCGTCCGCCGCCGTTTCCGTTTCGTATCTGCGGCTGCGTTATTTGCTCGCCCGGCAACTGGGGCTGCCGAACGATTTACCAGACGCCGAACTGGCGCGTTCCGCCGAAGAACGTCTGGGTTGGAAGAATTTCGCCTCGGAAAATATTCTGGGCCGCGCTTCGGGCGCCAGCCGCGATTTGAACCTGCGCAATCGCGAAGCCCTGGAGTTGGTCCGGGGGTTGGAACGCTACACCGCCAAGCTCGAAGCCCACTCGCAATTTCGTCAGGAGAAAACCTAATCGTGGAACACTTGTCCGCACTGGCAACGCAGGTTCGTACCGAATTGTCGAAAGTCATCATCGGCCAACGCGACGTGGTCGATCAATTGGTGCTCGTGCTGGTCTGCGGCGGCCACGCGGTCATGGAAGGCGTTCCCGGACTGGCCAAGACCCTCACGGTCAAATCGCTGGCGCGCATCTGCGGCCTCGGCTTTCAGCGCGTGCAGTGCACCGCGGATCTGATGCCTTCCGACGTGACCGGTACCAATGTCTTCGATTTGAGCAAAAACACTTTTTCCATGCATCGTGGTCCCGTGTTCACCGACTTGCTGCTGGTCGATGAAATTAATCGCACCTCGCCGCGCACCCAAGCCGCGCTGCTCGAAGCGATGGAAGAGCGCCAGGTCACCATCGACGGGACCCGCTACCCGCTGCCCGAAAACTTCACGGTCTTCGCCACCCAGAATCCCATCGAGTTTGAAGGCACCTATCCGCTGCCGGAAGCGCAACTCGATCGCTTCCTGCTGAAAATTCACGTGGGCTATCCCTCCGCGGAGGACGAAATCGAAATCCTTTCGCGCTACGAAATGGGATTCGATCCCCGGCGGCTGAACGAAATTGTTTTGGCGCCGCTGGAGCCCGCGCTTCTGGCCGCCGCACGGCGGGAAGTCGAAAGCGTGCGCGTCGAGCCGGCGCTGCGTTCCTATGTGGTTTCGCTCGCGCGGCGCACCCGCGATTGGCCTTCGATTTCTCTCGGCGCCAGCCCTCGCGCCGTCATCGGCCTGTTTTTTGTGGCTCGCGCGCTCGCCGGAATGGACGGCCGCGACTACCTGTTACCCGACGACGTAAAAAATGCGGCGCTGCCCGTATTGCGTCACCGCATTTTGCTGAAACCGGAAGCCGATCTGGAGGGCCTGACTTCCGATCAGGTCATCCGCCAGGTGATCGGCGCCGTGGAAGTGCCTAAATAAGCGAACCTAAATGAGCGAACCAAAGTGAGCCTCGCGCCATGAACGAGCCGCGACCCTTTGCTCCTCCGAAAATTGTCGCCCCGTTTCAGTCTTTGGGCCGGCTGCCTTTCGGTTTCGGTCCACGATTTTTCGTTGTGCTGCTCCTGGGCCTGATCTGGATTGTTCCGGCCTGGTGGTCGCCGCGGATGATCGGGCTGCTTTTTTTGTGGGATGCCCTGGCGCTGGTCGCTTTCGTTTTCGACGCCGTACGGCTTCCCCGCCCCCACGAACTGGAAGCGTCTCGCCTCTGGGAACATGCCCCTTCGCTCGCCACCCCCTCCGAAATCGAGCTGGCCATTGAGAACTCCGCCAATGTGACGATTCGCTGCGCCCTGATTGACCAAACGCCCGTTTCGTTTCGCATTTCCCCGCCGGTCCTGGAAATGCTCGTACCCGCGCGCGCCCGCCAAAAAACCACTTATCCGATCTTGCCTCGCCAGCGCGGCGACGTTCGCCTCGGCCGTCTGTTTGCCCGTTATCAAACCGCGCTCGGGTTTGCCCAGCGCTGGGCCGCCGCCGAGCTTTCGCAGGTGGCTCGCGTCTTGCCCGACCTCGAGCAGGCTCGGCAACACGCCTTGTACCTGATCCGCACCAAACAAGTGGAAATGGAAAAACGCCGTAGGCGCCAACGCGGACACGGCCGCGAATTTCAAAGTCTGCGCGACTATCGTCAGGGCGACGATTTACGCGATGTTTGCTGGACGGCAACCGCGCGCCGCCACCATCTCACCACCCGCGTTTTCGAAATCGAGCGCAGCCAGGTCGTGTGGATTGTGCTCGACGCGGGTCGCCTGCTGCGAGCCCAGGTGCAGCAGCAAGGTACCGAGCTGCGTCTATCCAAGCTCGACTACGCCGTCAATGCCGCGCTCTCGCTGGCCCAGGTCGCTACCCAGTGCGGTGACAAAGTCGGCCTGATCGCCTATGGCCGGTCCATCCAGCAGAGTATCCCCGCGGCTCGCGGCGCGGTTCATCTGCGCACAATCGTCGATGGTCTCGCGCAGGTTCGGGGAGAAGCTTCGGAAGCCGACCACTCCGGCGCAGCGCGCGCCCTGCTCACGGAACAACACCGCCGCAGCCTGGTCGTATGGATCACCGACTTCGCCGAGACGCCTACCGTCCCGGAAGTGATCGAATACGCCATGCAAATTACGCGGCGACATCTGGTCGTTTTCAGCGCGATGAATCAGCCCGATCTCACCCATCTCGCGCAATCCGTTCCGCAGAATTTCAAGGACATGTACCGCCATGCCGCGGCTCTGGAAATTTCGCATCGGCGCGATTTGCTCTTGCGCGGGCTCCGCCAGCACGGCGTTTTCGCCTTCGAACTGGTTCCCGGCCTGCTGGCCTCGTCGCTGGTGAATCAGTACCTGGATATCAAAGAGCGGAATCTACTGTAGGGCGCGGGGGCCTGGTGCGTGCCATGAAGAAAAGATATGTCATCAGCGCGGCAAACAGCACCGCGGCCAGACTGAACTTTATCGCGATGGGCACCGCGCTCGGCGAAAAAAATCCCTCGATCACGCCCGCGACAATCAGCATCGGAACCGTACCCAGCAAAAGCCGCGTCGCTCGTCCGCCGGCTTCCTCCAGCGAAGCGCGCCTCGGCAGCAGCCCCGGAAATAACAGGCCCCGCGCAATTTCCAAGCCCGCGCCTCCGGCGATAAAAATAGCCGGCAACTCCAGCACGCCGTGCGGCGCCACAAAACTCCACAGTTGCAAAGCCATTCCCGCGCGCGCCGTGGCCGCTCCGATCACGCCCAGCAGCAATCCATTCACCGCCAGCATCCAGATCGTTCCCAGGCCTCCCGTGATTCCCAGCGCGAACATGCTGAAAGCCACCGAAAGATTGTTGGTCATGATTCCGGAAGACGCCAAAGGCTTAATCGTGACGATCGAATCGGTCCACATGTGGTGTTGTTCAATGGTTTCAATCATCGCCGGGCCCAGCAGCCGGTACGCGAAGGACGGGTCGCGCAGCGTCAACATCCACGCGGCGATCATCGTAACCAAAACCAGAGCCGCCGCCAGTAGAGTCTGCGGCAGCGTCTCCCGGAACAATTGTGGGTAGGTGTCGCGGTAGAATCGCACGATCGCGCTCACCTTGGGCTTGTGTCCCATGTATATCAAATTGTGGCTGCGCCCGAGGAGTTGGTTCAGGTAAAAGGTCAGTTGCCGGCTGCTCACATCTTCGCGCACCGTCCCGAGGTCCGATGCCGTTTGACGATACAATAGCCCCAGTTCCTTCAGCTCCTCGTGACTCAGCGTCGCGATGCCGTTGCCCGATCGCTGCACCAGGTGCTCCAGGCGCGCCCAATACGGTTTTCGTTTCTCCAGCCAACGGATGGTTATCATGTCTTTGAACCCGCCCGCCCCTCAAGATGGTCTGGTTTCGTTTGTCGACAAGCTTACCATCGAAACTCCGGAGCAGACTTCGCTCGATTTCGCCGTTGCCGGCATCGGCAGCCGTTTTATCGCGCTGGCCATCGACATGTTGATTCAGACGGCGATCGGGTTGGTGATTGGCATCGGTGGAGCATTTGCCGTCGTGGCGCTGGAGAAGATTTGGCCCGGGGCCGCTATGTGGGGTTTCGCGCTGCTCGGCTTGTTCTTCTTCTTTCTTTATTTCGGGTATTTCGCGCTCTTCGAAATCATCTGGAACGGCCAAACTCCCGGAAAACGCCGGGCGAAAATTCGGGTGATCAAAGCTTCCGGGCGTCCCCTGACTCCGGCGGAATGTATCGGCCGCAACCTGATGCGCATCGTGGACTGGATGCCCAGTCTCTACGCCGTCGGAATTGTGAGCGCGCTCCTCACCAAAGAAAACAAGCGCCTCGGTGACCTGGTCGTCGGCTCCCTGGTCGTTCGCGAGACCGCCTTCACCGACATCCGGCCCACCTGGCATCCCGCGCAGGACCCGGCTTTTTCCAATCTCCCGCCGCTCGGCGCGGTTCAGCTCAGCGCCGCCGATTGCGCCTTGATCGAATCCTTCCTCAGCCGTCGCTCCGACCTCGAGCCGAACGTGCGTTCCTCGATGGCGGACGGCATCCTTCGTCGCCTCAAGCCCAAGCTGACCCTTCCGGTAGAAAACACGCTGTCGACCGAAAAGCTCCTCGAAGCGATCATCCACGAACGCCGCACGACCGGCCGCTACACCTAGCCCTAGCGCAAGCTTCGGGCAACTAGTGAGCATTGCCAGACGATTAATTCCCTTTGCGGTTATCAGTCTTGCACAATGAAATCGGGGAAAGTGGCACGATGAAAAAACTCCTACTCAGGTCGGTGCTGGCGGCGGTTTTGATTGGTCCCGCTGTAACGTTTGTCTGGACAGTGGCTTCCACGCGGGTGACGGTCAAATACGAACCGGGAGTCAGCGAAGAAGAATTTAAAGCGTACAAAACCCGGTCAGTTTCTGAGCTAGACGCTTTTCTAAAGTCAAGGCAGGTCAAGTTCTCTCGCTCTCAATGGCTGCGAGAATCTATGGGTTTCGGTTTGCGCTGAACGCGCTTGAAGATTTTTCGGAGAATCCCGGCGCTATTGGCGGCGATAGCCAGATCGCCATCAGACTGTACGTCAGCCGGCAGGCGACGTCTGAGGCTTGGTTGATGTTGACAATGCGAGTGCCATCACGGCTCCCGCGTAGGAAGAGACTGAGGCAAAATCTCTTCCTCTACTTACCTATTCAGTGCTGGGGGAGAAATTTGTGTCGCTGGGAGACCAAAATAATTTCGCTCTTAGCGTTGCTAGCTCATACGGTGCTTAGTGCACGTTGTTTAGTGCGAAGGCGACGATCCTAGATGGGCCTTTCTCAGACCAGAGCGACTTCGCGATCGAAATCGGGCTTCTTCTCGGCGTGGAGCTTCAGGGCCACACCGCAAGCAGTCGCGATCCGCTCAAGCATGGCCAGGGAATGGCCTGTGTATTCGGCATCCTCCAAGCGAGCGATTACAGATTGCGTCGTGTCGATTCTCTTCGCGAGTTCCACTTGGGTCATATCAGCCTCTTCCCGCATTTCTCGGACCAAGAGTGCCAAGTCGATTTGATGCAAGGTTCGTTCAAAGCTTCTTCGGTACGTAGTGCCCTTGCGCATCTTGCGCTCAACGATTTCGGTGTGACGGTCACGTTTCATATTGCCAACTCCTTCAAAATGGCCTCTCGTTCTTTCACGGATACTGGATACCGGTTTCTGTGCTTTATCCAAACCTTCCTGAGCTGCTCCGCCCGCGCAAGCTCGGCGGGCGGCGTCTGCTCTGTCTTTTTCTGAAAGCCCGAAGTAATCACAATCAGCATTCCCGGCTGATAAAAGAACAGCACCCGAAAGATGCGGTCGAATTGTTTGACTCTTAGCTCGAAGATGTCATTCGTAAGCTTTTTTACAAACTTGCCTTGCATCCGGTTGCCATAAATACGCAGCCGCTCAATAAAAGCGTCCACGCGAGCAGCAGCATTGTCGTCCAGCGAATCCACGAATTCTCGGGCTGGCATACGTCCGTTTGGCAGCTCTACATATTCGATTCTGAACTCTTCTGCCGCAGGGCTCATTCGTGATCTCGCTTAATATAGCAACAATGCGATATAACGTCAAGGCTGAAAGTGTCTTACGCGCCAGCTACAAAGCGTTCGATTCTGGTAAGAGTTGAGATACTCTTCATGTCGTCGTAGCGAGCCTTGGACAAATAGGTGGTTCACGTCATTTCGTACTTGACAAAGTATACAGCATGGGTATTCTTGGGATGACTAAATATTCTATTTCAGAAGCCGCGCGGCAGTTGGGAGTTCAGCGACGAACTCTTTACAAGTGGATTCGAGAGAAGCACGTTCCAGCTCCGACTACGCAGATCGTCGCGGGCGTCCGCATCACCTATTGGACGGAAAAGGGCATGAAGAGACTAAGGGCACACAAGTCCGCATCGTATTGGGGCAGGGGTAAGAAACGCAACAGAACTAAAAAGGCCTCTCACTGAAGAGTTAAAGCGGGACGCGCGGGTGTTACCCACTGATGACGGTGCAAGAGCAACGCTCGGAGATCCAGCAGTTCCTTCGAGGGCTGCCAGATCGACGGAAAACGGTCTTCCACCAGCAACTTTAAAAGCAGCTCGGCGTCTCGCCGATCATGCTTCTGTCTGCGGGGTTCGGCTGCTCGGATCGTCGCCGGATGACCAACTTCACAGTCGATCCCCAGCTCTTCCATCAGGTTCAAAAACCACTTCATCGAGCCGGTCGCTTCGATGCCTACTTGTACCGGACCCGGAAGCTTCGAATAAAACTCCCGCACGCTTTTGCCTTCGTGCGCCAGAGTCTGGTTTACAACTTCGCCTGTCTCGGTATCTAGCATCGCCAGGGTTTGCTGGCGAGCATGCAAATCACATCCTATAATCCGCATCTCGGCCTCCTTCGGTCCGAGCACTGTTGGGGTCAACACCGAACAGTCTACTCGGCACGCTGCGAGGCCGACGTCGTTATGGCATCAATCAGGCACTGAATCGAGCGGAGTTTCGGCTAGAGTTTTGATAGCGTCACTCGCGACGTTCCTGTTGTTTCGCGGTCGTCGCGTAACACAGTCAAACGTGCCACTGACGCTGAAACCCCTCACTTATCGATACGAACGATAGAAACGTTGAATGGGAGTTAATGAAGTCCTTACGTTCGCTTTATGGGTCCCTTACGTTCGCTTCGGTAGCCTCGTCCCAGTTAAGTTGGGGGTGCTGCCGTGAAGCAATTCGGTTCCGTTCCAGAATTGGCTTTTTCCGCCTTGGTTTGCCTACTTCTCGTTCTTGCCGCTTTGCTTCCGTGGGCCGGGCGCACGGGCGCGCAATCCACTTTCGGAGGCTTGCGAGGTTTGACCCTCGATGTCACCGGCTCGGCGGTGCCGCAAGCGGAGATTACCGTGCATGGGATGGACGACAACAGCGATCATCAAGCGAACAGCGACAATGATGGCGCATTCGAGATTGAGAATCTGAAGCCAGGCCGGTACCGCGTCACCGGGCGAAAGCCTGGTTTCGCCGATGCGCTGGTCCCCGAATTCGCGCTGGAAGCTCGGCAGGATTTGCGTATCACTCTGACTTTTGCCGTGGCGGGCCAAAGCCAGACGGTCGAGGTGAGCGCCATCGCCGAACAAATAAATACGGAGAATGGCACGCTCGCGGGCAGCTTGCAGAGCCAGCAGCTAACCCAGCTTCCCCTGAATTCCAGGGCGGTTTCGACCAGCCCGCTCGCGGCCCTCGAGCTTTCTCCCGAGGTACAGTACGATTCCCAGGGAAATATTTCCATTGGAGGAGCGACCTCCGCGATGGTCGGTTATTCCGTCGACGGTATCTCCACCGCAAACGTGCGGCAGAACGGCGCGCTCCAAGATGCCTATCCTTCGTCCGAGGGCATTGAAGAACTTAGGGTCACCGCGTTCAATAACAACGCCGAGTTTGCGCAAATTGGTGATGTGACTTTTACCACCAAGAGTGGGACGAACGCGTATCACGGGAGCCTGTTCGAGTATTTACAGGATGACGCGTTCGATGCCAAGCCGCTGAACTTCAGCGACAAAGCGCCGAAACGTTTCAATACCTTCGGCGGAAGCCTCGGTGGACCCGTGGCCCTTGCCAAGTTGCTGCCTGGCGACGACAAAACATTTTTCTTCTTTGACTATGAAGGAAATCGCCGAAGCATCTCGACGACCGAGCAGTATCTGGTCCCGACTCAGGCGGAAAGGAACGGCGATCTGAACGGATTTATCACCGCGAGCAATCCGACGCCTTTTACGAATCCTGCGACGGGACAACCCAGCGCGATTTTGATTGATCCCACAACGCATCAGCAGTTCATGGGCTGCAGCGGGAACCAGCCAAATGTGATTTGCGGTTCGGGCGTCAACAGCCGAATCAATCCAGCCACGCAGAACCTGCTGAATTTTTATCCGCTGCCGAATGCGAATCTGAGCGTGCCTAATCCTTCGTTCAATTACGAAACACTGGTGCCCACTCCCGCGGATACGAATGGTTGGGACGTACGGCTCGACCGGACCATTACCGCCAAGCAGCAGGTATTCGCGCGCTTCAGCTGGAAGAATTTGCTCAGCGACGTGGCCAACCCTCTGCTGCCAAACGATGTGGATACCGAGCACAATCGCAGTCTGTTGGTTTCCTACAACTATGCGATCAGTCCGAAGTGGGTGAATGAATTCCGCTTTGGTTTCACCAACGCTCTGACCAATGTGAACTTTCCGATTCTCGGAAGCCAAGCAATTTCTCAACTCGGCCTGCAGGGAATCGATATAAGCCAACATCCCACCGGCGAGGCCTTTCCCACTTTTAATTTTAGCGACGGAAGCGGCTTTACCCCGATCGGAAGGGACCGGGCCGGAATCACGCAATCGAAAACTCTGGAGCTTACCGATAATCTGACGCGCCAAATGGGCAAACACACTTTGCGGTTCGGCGTGGATATTCGCAAAGTGAACTACCAGGACCTGATGTACTTCTCGCCTTCTGATGACTACGGGTTGTTTACCTTCAATCAAGGCGTCTTCACCGGAAGCGCTTTTGGCGACGCTCTATTGGGCGCGCCGAACACTTCATTTTTTGCGATTACCAGCCCGCAGGTTCATGCCCAGGCGATCCAGCTTGGCGTTTATGGCCAGGATGAGTGGCAAGTCAATGACCGTCTTACCGTGAATTTTGGGCTGCGCTGGGAACTGTTGCCACCCTTCACCGAAAATATCGGCGACTTGGGGAGTTTCGATCCTCGAAACAATAGCGTGCTCGTTCCGGACAGTTTGCAGAAGACACTGGCCAGTTCGCCCGCGTTTCAACAGCAGTATCAAGGATTTCTGGAATCGTTCAACGCGTGTTCACTGGGGCAGGGCGCTCCCTGCACCAACGTGTTGACGGCGAGCCAGGATCATCTGCCCCAAGGCTTGCGCCAACTGTACAAGCGCGATTTCGATCCGCGAATCAGCGTCGCCTTCCGTCCGTTTCGCGACAATAAGACCGTCATGCGCGCTGGATTCGGAGTGTTCACCGTCTCCACACTCGGTCCCATGTCCTTCAACAATGCGGGGAATCCGCTTTCGGTGGTTAAGACCAATGCGAACCATGTTGGCGGGCAGCCCCAATTCCAATTTCCGGCGACGGCGCCTCCGGTCAGCATGGTTGTCTTTGGAGGCGGCACCCTGGATCAGGCCAACGATCCGCGATTCCGCGATCCGCAAGCCACGCAATGGAATTTCACGGTGGAACGGCAAGTTACCTCCAGCACCTTGCTGCGCGCCAGTTACGTGGGAATGAATTCGTACCGCCTCGCGGTGACCGAGGATTTGAATCAGGTTCGTCCCAGCTCCACTCCGTACTCGGCCGGCAATACGCCCTATCCGAACTGGTTTACGCTGCTCTCCACCGAAAACGCAGGCTTCGCGAATTATCAAGCGGTGCAGGTGGAAGCGACACATCACATGGGGAAGGGATTATTCTTCCAGGCAAATTACACCCTCGCGAAAAATCTGAGCGATGCGCAGGGCGATGCTCCCAACGGATTCACCGGCGAGGTTGCGTACGGCCTGGCAGTTTCCAATCGCTTCGATCTGCGCGCGAACCGCGGCAATGTCGAGGGCACGCCACGAAATCGATTTCAACTGAACGGAATTTATCAGCTCCCGATTGGCTCGGGCCGCAGGTGGCTGGATAACCCGGGCTGGCAGAATCTGCTGATGGGAGGATGGGAGGCCAGCACGGTGACGCTGCTGCAAACCGGTCCCTGGCTTACCCCGACCATTAGTCCAACGCTCGATCAATCCAATACCGACATCGCCAATCGCGCGACGGTCCTGCGGCCGGATTGCATCGGGAATCCGATTCCCGCGCAACGAAGCGCCGCCCAATATTTCAACATCGCTGCTTTTGCTCCGACGCCCACAAATGCCGGCCGCATCGGAAACTGCGGAGTCGGCATATTGGAAGGCCCCGGAACTGTCGCCGTTTCGGCGGGCTTGGGAAAGACATTTCTTCTCGGCGAGAGGTTCAGGCTGCGCTTCGAATCGACATTCACCAATGTACTGAATCATACGAACTATGCGCCGCCTGCCGTGGATATCAGTAACCCGCAGACGTTTGGCGCATTGCAATCGAATCAGACCTCAGCCAACGCAGGGCCGCGAACCGGCCAGCTAGCTCTGCGCCTAGATTTTTGAGGATCAGTTTTAATAAATCATCTTTCAACCAGCGAGCGCCCGTCAGCGGCGTAACTCCTGGTTAGTCGCGTAGCCGCACGTTCTACCATTGGTTCAGTTCGTGCTTTCGGTCGATAATCGAAGGGCGACTGGATACCAAGGGGTCAAGGCGATCCGCCTGCTGCGTCATCCACGCGATGCGTTGTCCTCTTTCCGCCCCGAGCCAAGTGGGCCGCTCAAAATACCAAGCTGCTGCCCATCGACCCCAGAAACATCGCGCCTCCGCTGGACTTGGTGGTCGCTAACGCCACGCCGGAGATGACCAATTCGGACGTGACACCGGAACCTGCCAATCGCTCGCCCTCCGAAAACTCCGGCGAAGAAGCCGGCGCCGATGCTTGGTCGCAGAAGATCTCGATGAGTTAATTTCGAAGCTAGAGGCTTTGGCGACTCGCGCGCTGCGGGGCCGCAACGGCGCCGGAGCGATCTCATTTCCTAGCCCAAGTGCGCCCTGCGTCCGCCGTTAGCCACACCTCGCCTGCCGAGGTGGTGACCGTGCCATGTTGCGGATCTGAGAACTCAATGGTGGCGATGTCCCCGGTGAGGTCTGCGCCGGATGCGGATGGAACTACGCGAGTCCAGTGAAGTCCAGAGTCGCTCGAATGGTAGAGTGCCGCTGCTGAGCCGCCAGCCCAAACTTCGGACCCGAAGGCGGTAGCGGCGCGGAATACGGAATTCGATCTTGGCCGCGGCGTTGCCGCACTCGCGCTGCTCTTAACCGCGCCCTTGCTTGCGCTGAGTGCCGTCGTTGAGCCGCGAACTGACGCGCCGGGGTTTACGATGATCCAGGTGTGACCATCATCCCAGGAACGCTGCAAAGCGCCGTCTGCACTGATGCTCCAGCGCGACGGCGGCGTGATGACGGCGGAATCCGTGGAAGATTGATTTTTCGAGGTTTGCTTTTTTTCATCCTTAGCCAGCTGATCGGCAACTTCGTTTTCTGTGCTGGTCGCGATGGTGGCGGACTGCGATTCCACCTCGACCATCGGTGAAGAAGAAGAGGCCGCGGGCTGCTGGCCGACGCTCGGATTTGGAGCAGGTGGTGGCGGAGCCGCAGAAACTCGGGCTCCTGCATAACCGGATGCGACAGCAGCGCCGGGAGCCGACGCGGCGTGGCTGACGGGAGGGGTGCGCAACATTTTAATCGATGAGCCCGTTGAGCCGCCGGTGGCCATAGGCTCTGGCCGGGACGGCTGTACCTTCTCGCGCGAATCAGTTGGCTGGCGCTTCTTCGCCTCTGGAGGAACGGGGAGTGGCTGCGACGGCACCAGAGGTGCCTGATCGGCGGGTGGTACGGACGGAGGTGCGGCGTTCCGAGCCAACAGGATGTTGTCGTCCGCGATCTTGTTTTGGTGCGACCTGTATTGCAGGATTCCGACGGAAGTGACGGCTACGATTCCGGCGGTGGCCACAACCCAACGAAGAACGGCCGGATTGAACCAGTCTCTGCGCCGGGCGTTGCTGGAAGTGGTCAACGCGGGAACTTCCAACTCGGGCGACTCGGGCATAGCCAACGCGACGACCGCGCGACAAGCGCTGCAACGCGCCAGATGTTCGGTCACGCGATTGCGCTCAGGCTCCAGCAGGGACATCTCGACGAAACCCGTCAGGAGGTCCGCGTCCGGATGAGTTTCTAGCGCCGCATTTTCCGGCAAACGCTTCAGCACGAATTTAGGAACGTCGGACATTCGTTAATCTCTAACGTCTCTTTCCATTTTCAGTTTCTTCCAACTTTGGAGTTCTTTTGCCGCCAAGGCAAAGATTCCCCATCTGCAGAGAACGTTCCTTGGCGCGATTCTTGCGCCAAACTGCCTCGAATGTTCAGCTGTAAATCGCGTACATCTACTTCCAGGGCTTGTTCGGCCTCGCTTCGGCCCATTCCTTGGCGCATCATCCCCGCCAGAATTTTCTTGCGCAGTGTTTTGGCCAGCTTGTCCACCTTGCGGCTGATGGTGGATTCATGAACGCTGAGCATCCGGGCGACCTGGGCCAGCGGACGCCTATCCAGATAATACGCGGCCAGGACGAAACGGTCTTCGCTGGAAAGTGCGGCCAAGGCCGCGTCGGTGCAGGTTTCCAGTCGCGGATCCACCGCGGTTGCAGGCTCTGTCTCGGGCGCGGTAAATTGCGCGCCGCCTTCGAGCTCTTCGTCCAGGCTTACGAGGCGTTTGGTGCTGCGGTAGCGATTTACAAATTCCTGGGCCAACACGGTTCGCAGCCAGCCCTCGAGCGATCCGCGGCCGCTGAACGAGGCAAGCTTCGAAACACGTTCAGCTTGGGGTCCGGTGGCGCCGTACAACTGGCCATACAAGCCGTCGGCGAGTTCGCGAGCGGCGGCATCATCACGCGCGATCCGTAGCGCCGAGTGATAAAGCTTTTCGCGGTAGCGTGTGAGAAAAACTTCCCACGCGGCGTTGTCACCGGCGGCGCAGGCGCGAGCGAGTGCGAGTTCCTCGACGCGTAGGGTCAGCAGAAAAGTACGGGCATCCGACTGGCTTGCTTCCGCAGGGAGATACTTCGTCGCTACGCTGCTGAGAATGAGGGCAAAACTTTCGGGAGAAAGGCCATATTTCTCGCCGCCACTTCTCGCATGTAGCTCGGCGAGCAACTCCGCAACGGCCTGTTGCACTGCGGCGGAGATTGGTTTCGAAGTGATCATGAACAGGGGAAAAGAAGTGTACGGATCGCCGGTCGTGATGATGCCATTGATTAGACACTCAAAACCCTAAATTTGTTTGCAAGGTCTGCCTCGGTCTTCGTTCTTCTCTCGAAGTGAAGTGAGCGGCGCGGACAATCTCGCGGTGCTCGGAAGAATCTTTCCGGTTACGGCGACGGCGTACCAGCCCGCCCAATGAGGGAGATACCTATGCGTCCGACAGTTTTGATGGCCGTGGTTTCAATATTGGTGGTTACCTTGACGTTCGGCGTGCATCTGCGGCGGGTGCAGGCTGGGCAGGAGGTTTCTGGCTCGGGGTATACGGTGCTAGACCCGATCCGGAATGGAAGTTTGACGGTATTTCCAGTTGTGGCGGCCAAGTCCTATTCCACGGGCCAATTTCTTACGCTCGATGAGGGGTTTCGCTCGGGTGAAGTGGTGGTGACCGAGTATGGAAACGTACGCGGACTGGTACGGGGGCAAAGTGGGCCGCCGGTGCAGCACGATGGCGCCGAAGTCAACCGGCTGGTCTTAATCAACAACTCGAAGCGCCCTTTGTTACTGCTCGCCGGCGAGATCGTGGCCGGAGGCAAGCAAGATCGGGTGATCGGCAAGGATCGCATCGTCCCAGCGGAAAGCGATCCCGTCGATTTGAATGTCTTCTGCGTCGAGCCGGGCCGCTGGGTGGCGAGCAGCACTAACTTCGGGGCGTCGGGAACCACTTATGGATCGGCGGGCAAGACGGCTGTTGGTAGGAGCGCCGGAACAGCGGGCGGAACTTTGATGGCTCAGCCCTCGGTACGCGCCAAAGCGATGGCGGACAAGGACCAGGGCCAGGTTTGGGCGGAAGTGCGAAAGCAACAGGAGTCGATGGCGGTTGAGGTGGAGGGAGGGTCAACGTCAGCCGCGCCGGCGGCGGCTCCGCCTTCTGCGCCGCTACGCACCACCAGTTCATACGCGGTGGTGATGGAGAACAAGGACGTTAAGGAAAAAGTGGACGCGATCGCGAAACCGATCGAACAGAACTATCAGAGTCTGATCCAGCAACTGCGCGATCGCAAGGCGGTAGGAGTCGTGGTCGCAGTGAACGGGCGAATCATCTGGTCGGATATTTTCGCCAGCACCGAGCTGCTGGAAAAATATTGGCCGAAGCTGGTGCGCTCGTACGCCTCCGAAGCCGTGGTCGTGCGCGCGAAAAGCACGGAAGTAAGTTTGTCCCAGGCCCAGGCATTTCTGGTGGATATGGAAGGCCGGCGGCAAACGATTGAGAGCGAACCTGGAGTTTTTCGTCAGACGGAGGTCAGCGGCGATGGGTTCAAAGCGTTCGCGTTGACGTCACTGTTGCCGAAGACCGGCTTCGAGGTGCATGTCGCGAAGATGGCGGACTAAACGCATCTGGCAGTGGCACCCGCTCATCGCGAGTGCCACTGCCGAGGAGGAAGCCACATCGTGCGCGACGGCGAAAGGTGATTCGGAGCACTACCCTCCGGATGATTCGCCGGCGCCGCCCAGCACCGGGCAGGCGTCGAATTCTTTCGAAGCCTCACGTCCTTTCAGCAGGCCGTCGGCGCTATTCGTCCTCAGCAGGTAAACCCGCTGAATTCGTCCGCTGTTTTGGTCTTGGGTCTTGCCGCTGACGCACACGTAAAGTCCGGCCTGGCTTTGTTCCAGCACGCTGAGCGCAATCTCGGAACCGCCTTGCGGCGCTCGCACTACCGCTTCGCGGTCGTCGATTTTCTGCGTCACATATCCATAATCGCTGAAGGTCTTTTTGCCCTTGGTTAGTTTCGGGCGAATCGCTTCCGGAAACGACCTGATATTGGCTTTCTCCACCACAACTTCGGCCAGTTTCCCGTTGGGGTAGGCTACGTTGTTCTTTGCTGCCGTCGCCGGCATCGAAGCCAAAATCATCACTGCCACCATCATCTTCATTGTCGTTCTCCTTTTTTGTTTTTTTGTCCAACGCCCTTCACTTATCAAGACCAGCGTCCTGCGATTTTTATTCCCGGAGCCGCGTAAATTAATTTTGCGCGGCCGCGGGTACTTCTAATTCACTCCATTCACTCCGCTCAAAAATCCGCCGAGATGTCCGGTCAAGGCAATAACCGCGACGCCCAGCAGCTCCAGTGGAAAGCGGAAGCCTGGCAAGAGCTTCCCGTCGCGCCGCCCGCGATAATGGATCCACCACACGGCCCAGATCACGACGGTGGAAATTCCGGCGAGAAGCATGTGCTCCAGCAAAATGCCTTTTACTTTTTGGCCCTCCAGCGCGAACTGCCACGCCAGAATTCCGGTGGCGACTACCGGCACGGTCGAAATCGCCGCGACCAGCAGGTTGTAGTAAGCCGCGTCGGCCAGCCCGCGGCGTTTGCTCCATTGCGCCAGCAAGTCGAAGGTCACGCCGACGATGAACAGCGCGATCGGAAAATGAATCAGCACCACATGCTGCGCGTGCTTGGCCAGCAGCACGGTTTTAGGGTCGAACGGATTTAGGCTCATGGCCGCTCACTTCACCAGGACCGTGCCGGTCATCTTGGGGTGCACCGAACAGAAATAGGCGAAGGTTCCGGCTTTCGTGAACGTGTAGGAAAATTTTTCGTCGGTATCCAGCACCTTGGAGCGGAACGCCCGCGGATCGTCGGTGCTGACCACCGTGTGCGGAATGTCGTCCTGGTTGGTCCAGGTGACCGTAGTGCCCACCGGCACCGTCAACGTGGCCGGCGAAAAACTGAAATTATCGATCTTTACGGCCAGCGCTGCCGGCGCCGTCTGTTGCGCGTTCACCGTTACATTGAGCGGTCCGGCCAGCAGCAGAACGCCAGCCAGCACCGCCGCCGTCCAAAAACTTGAAACGAACACACCTCTCCTGACTCTCATTTCTCTTCTCCATTTTTTAGATTTTTATTTCTTATCGGTTGCGATTTACCGTTCTAGGCCAGCGTCGAATCCACCACCGCCAGCGCGTGTTTTCCCCGGGTGTAGTTCACATCCGTGATTCCCAGCACCTTGCGCAGTTGGTCGTCGGGAACTTTCATCGGCCCGGGCGAAGGCGCGGAACCGGGCGCCGGTTGCGGAAACGCGGTGGACATCGCGGTGTGAAACGTAACGTTGCCTTCCACTTTCTGCATGGTCTGATGAATGTGCCCGTTCAGCACCGTCACCGAACCGAATTTTTTCAAGTAGCCCAACGCTTCGGCGCTGTCCTGCGTCCCCCAGCCCCAATCCGGATATACCGACCACAGCGGAATGTGCGCGAACACCACGATCGGCGTGCTCGATTTCAAATGCTTCACGTCGTCTTCCATCCAGGCGAGCTGCTCGCTGCCCAGGGTGCCCAAGCCGCCGGCCTTCAGATTCAGCACGTTGACCAAGCCGATAAAATGGACGCCCTTCTGGTCGAAGCTGTACCAGCCGGCGCCCTTGGTATTTTTTCCGTACCGGTCCAGATATTGCTTGCCGTCGTCGTTCAGCACATCGTGCTCGCCCGGGACGAAGAACACGTCCTTGGCGCTCGCGCCCTTCAAGATCTGATCCACCGTGTCGAACTCTTCCGGCTTGGAAAGGTGGCTGATGTCCCCGGTGTGCAGCAAGAATTCCGGAGGGGTGGAGAGACCATTGATCTTGTCTACAGCCGCTTTCAACGTCCCGGTCACGTCCGGATTGGCCGGCTTGTTGAAACCCATGTGGCTGTCGCTGATTTGCACAAAACTCAATTCGCCGGCCATTTTCTTGGCGTCAAAATCTCCCAAGCGGCTCATACTGAAGGACTTCAGGACTCCGCCTTGCATCACGCAAAATGCTCCGGTCCCGGCCCAAGCCATGCATTCCAGAAATCCGCGCCGGTCGATCCCATCTCCGTTGTGGTCGTGCATGATCTTCTTGCTCGTCTTGCGGTCCATGAAAGCCTCCTTGAATTTCCTGCTGCCTTGCACCCATCCAGACCGCCTCCTCCGCCTTTTTATTCCAAACCGCGACGGTTTTTATTCGTCAGAATATTTACGGCAATTGGGAATAAAATAGCGGCACCGGCGGTTACATAGAGTGAGTCAGACTTTTCCAAATGAAGGTGGGGACGTGCCCGAGGTGCCCGACGCGCCGCAGGCGCTGAACCCGCAGGAGACCGAGCGGTTTAACCAGCTGGTGCTCCCGCACCTGGATTCGGCTTTCAACCTGGCGCGCTGGCTGCTGCGCAATCGCACCGACGCCCAGGACGTGACCCAGGAAGCGATGCTTCGCGCTTACCGCTTTTTCGGCGGTTTTCACGGCGGCGATGCGCGGGCCTGGCTGCTGCAGATCGTGCGCAACACTTGTTTCAGCTGGATGGAAAAAAACCGGCGCCCGGAACCGGAAGCCGAGTTCAACGAAGAGGTCCACTTGCCGAACAGCATCACGCCCGAAGCGCTGGCCATCGCGAGCAACAATCGCGACCGGCTCGCCCGCGCGCTCGAGACTCTGCCGCCGCGCTTCCGCGAGGTGCTCGTGCTGCGTGAATTGGAAGGATGTTCTTACAAGGAGATTTCGGCCATCACTTCGATTCCGATCGGGACGGTGATGTCCGCGCTGTCGCGCGCCCGCCAGCAACTGCAGGTGGCGTTGACCAACCCAACGCGCGAGGAGGCCGCCCGTGAGCTGTGAGCTTCCGCGGACGATGATTCACGGCTATCTCGACGGGGAATTGGACGCCGTGCGGGCCGCGGAATTCGAGCGCCACCTGGAACAGTGCCCGGAATGCGTCACCGCGCTGGAATCGCAGGAGTCGTTGCGCTCGTCGCTGCAGCGCGCCGAACTCTACGAAAAAGCGCCGGCGGAGCTCCGCCAGAAAGTTTTGTCCAGCCTGCGGCCCGCTGCCGGACCAATTCCATTCGTCGCGCCCCGCCGGCGCGCGGCGGTCGCGCAGTGGCTGGCCATTGCCGCGGTGCTGCTGCTGCTGTTGTATTCGGGCTGGCGCTTGTTTCCCGGACTTGGCCAAAAAAATGATCAAACTGCGCTCGCCGCACAAATCGTCGATGCGCATCTGCGCTCGCTGGAGCCCGGCCACCTGACCGACGTGATTTCCACCGACCAGCACACGGTGAAACCGTGGTTCGATGGCAAACTCGATTTCGCTCCGCCGGTTCAGGATTTTGCCGCCGACGGCTTTCCGCTTACTGGCGGGCGTCTCGATGTCGTGGGTGGCCGCACCGTCGCGGCGCTGGTGTACGGCCGCCGCAAACATTTCGTCAATGTTTTTATCTGGCCGTCCAGTAATCCCGATGCGGCGCCGAGCTCCGGCGCGCAGCAGGGCTATCACTGGATCACCTGGCAAAAAAACGGCATGGCGTATTGGGCGGTTTCCGACACGGCTGCCGCTGATCTGGATGAGCTGCAGCGCCTGCTCTCGCGTTGATCATTTTTTTAGGTGGTGGAATCGCGAAACAGGGCGTGATAAATCAGGTGGGTCGCCGCAGCGATCGATTGATTCAATCTCGCCTTCGGCAGCTGCACGGCGTACGCGAGCAAACTCCAAAAAAAACTGTCCATCGCGCGCGCCAGACCCTGCAGGTCAACGTTCTTCCGTGCACCCGGCAGTTTCTGCAGCGCCTGAAAAAGCCGCAGGGCGCGGGCGGTGGTCCAGACTTGAATTTCTTCCTGCTTCCGCGCCAGGCTCGGATCTGATAGCACCGCTTCCTGCCACGCCCGGTATGCGCCCAGATATCGCAAGTCATGCGCAAAAGCCCGGCTCAATACTCCGTGCAGGATTTCGCGCACATCTGTGCCGCCTGCGGGGCGCAGATCCAGCCGGCTCAGTTTTTCCAGCAGCTCGTCCATCAGCGCGAGCAGCAGTTGGCGTTTCGACTGGAAATGCTGATAAAAACTTCCCACCGCGAGTTTCGCTCGCCGCGCAATCTCCTCGACGGAAGTATTCTCGTACCCTTTTTCGCCGAACAGGGCCAGCCCGGCAGCTTCCAGCTGTGCGCGCTTCGCCACGCTGCGCCGCTGCTGCGGCGCCGGCGGAATTTTTTCTCCGGCCAGTAAGTTCGGCCGCTCGCTCACGCGGTTGCGCCTGGCGGCAATAATCCCACGCCCACGAACGCTGCAGCGCAACAGCACAACATCCAGCCGCCGAACACGCCGGCCATCGACGGGTCCATGTTAGGGAATACCACGGGGAAGAAAGCGCTCGAGAAAGGATCCAGCAGCAGGGTGGGGAGCCACAACGACAACACCGCGCCAAACCATTGCTCCGGCCGTAAATTCAGCCTGCGACACAGCCGCGGCATGAGCCAGGCGATCAAGCCGAAACTCGCCGCCAACAAGACGACTACGCCAATCCAGCTGCCCGGCCGCAACATGTGCTGTCCAGCGAGGCGCAGTGCTGCGGTCGCGATCAGCCATCCCGCCAATCCGAAAACCAACAATCTCCCGTTCATGTCGCCACCTCAATCTTACGAATATGAATCAATATTCATATAATGAACCAAGAAGTGCAAGTGCCAACTTTTGGTCGCGGGTCTTTTAGGCAGGTGCTGATTGGTAAGATGCTGCGCTGGCGGGGAAAGCGAGGTCGGGCTAGCGCGCTTCGGTGATGAATCCCGCCGCCGTGCCCGGTTTGGACGAGGTCGCCGCCGGCAGATTCGTGAACAGCGACTTGCCGCCGCTTTCCTTCAGCAAGATCAACGCCTGCGGCCCAACCAGCTCTTCCAGACGCGCCACCTTCGGGTCGGTGGCCACGACGTACCGCCGCTCGGGCGAAGACCATAGCGTCTTGAACTGCGCGTCGTCGATGAATATATCGGGCGCGCCCGGGGCATACGAACCGTAGACTAAATTATTGATCCGGCCGTCCAGGATCAGCACTTTCTTATCCGTATAAAAAACTACGGAGGAATAAACGTAATACTGTCCATCTAAAATCAACTGCCCATCCGAGGCTTGGAGCAGAATTTCCGCGATCGACCGAGAGGACAGGAACGGGTCGAAATCGACCAGCGCCAGCCGCGCAGCGTGAAAGAATAAAACCATCATCAGCGCCGCAGCCACGAAAGCGCGTCGCCCGGTCGTTTTCAAGCTCCCGATCGCGCCGATCAAGAAAGCCACCGCCGCTACCGCCAGCGGCATTCGCAAATAGGCGAACGTATCGATGGTCAAAAGACCAAACTGTCCCAGCGAAAACTTGGATGGGTGGGTATGCGCCAATAATCCCGCGGAAATATCTCCCGGCGTCGGAACGCCGCGCACCAGCAGCAACAAACCAAGGCAAGCCAGTGCCGCCAGTCCGCACACCACCGCCAGCGTTCGCGTCCCGCGGCGAACCCAGTCACCACCCGCCGCCATCGCCGAACCCAGCAGCAGGGCCATCGCCGGGTAGCAGGGCATCGAATAGTATTCCTGGGTGGTTGAAAACGTAAAAAACACCAAAATAAATCCGAGCCAGCAGAGAGCCAGCAAGCGCGTTCGCCCCGCGCGATCGACCGGTCGAAACGAAAGCTTCGCGATGGCCGGAAAATAAACGCTCCACGGAAACAGCCAGACCAGATGCAGCGTCCAGAACCAAAAACGCGGCACCGTCGCGTAATCCCGCGGGTAACGCATGTTCAAAAACCGCAAGAGCTGCTCATTGATGAAGTAAAACCACAAAAATCCGTGATACTCGCCGGGCCCGCTGTGCATGGTCCAGGCAAAAGTCGGCGGATTCCGCAGCGTGGCTAACACCACCCAGGGGGCCGCGATGATCAGGCCAATGGCCAGCCCGCTAAACGGCCGCAGCCGCTTCCAAACCTCCCACGAAAATATCTGCCGCGTAACGCCCAGATAAATGAGCGCCGCAGCGATGGGGAACACCGCGGCGATCAGGCTTTTCAGCAGGAACCCGGCTCCAATGCTGGCGGCCAGCACCGCCGCCCAGGCCCGTGGATGTTGCTCTTCCGGATCAAGCACGCGCAGGAACGCCCACATGGCCACGGTGATCGTTAAAACCAGCATCACATCGGGAATTAGTATGCGGGTGAAGAGAAACAGCCCGATGCAGGTGGCGATGCACAATCCCGCATAAAATCCCGCCCGTTTCCCGAAGGCCCAGATCCCAAACGCGCAAGTCACCAGACTCAGCGCGATCGCCGCGAAGACCCCCGGGATGCGTGCGGCCCAGTCATGCACGCCGAAAATCCGGAAAACGCCCGAGACCAGCCAATAATTCAGAGGAGATTTTTCGAGGTAAGCGATTCCAGCGATGCGCGCCGTGACCCAATCGCCGGAGGAGAGCATGGTCCGCGAAATCTGGGCCTGCACGGAGTCCACGTCGTCCATCAGCGAGGGCGGCGACACCATGCAGCCTATATAAATTACGGCGGCAAAGAGAAATACGGCTAGGTAGGCGCCAATACTTCCGTGGCGGTCATCGTCGGGCTGTAAATCGGCTGGTATTGGATATTCCATTTCTTCATCCACAGGAACAGGATCAGCATGCCCCACAATTGATATCCAATATTCACACGCCGGTCGAAATGTTGTTGCATCAAACTTTCCACCACGCCGGCCCGGAATAATTCCGGATGCTCTCTGGCTCCGGTGGTCAAGACTTCCACCAGCATGGGCCGCAGCGGCCCGCGCAGCCAATCGTGGGTGGGGATATCGAATCCCACTTTCCGGTGCTGCAAAATCGACGCGGGCAATTTGTCCTTCATCGTATCGCGAAGAATGAATTTCTGCACGGAACCCTGAATCTTGAAATGGGAGGGCAACGAGGCCGCAAACTCCACGATGCGATGATCGAGAAACGGCGGCCGCACCTCTACCGCATGCGCCATGCTCATCCGGTCCGATTTCACCAGGATGTCGTCGGCCAGGTAATATTTCTGGTCGAACCACAGATACGCCGCGAGCGGATCGCGTTGCCGGACTTTCTCGCGGAGCTCCGCGACCACCTGCTCCAGGCCCGACTTGCGCTCGCTTTGCAGCAGTTTCTTCTTATCGCTATCCGAAAACGTCCCGTTCCAGTGCAGGTGCCCACGCTCCGGCGTCATGCGACAACCTTCCAAAAAGCGTTTCAGCTTGTATTCGAAACTTATTTTTTCGTCCGAAACGGGCCAGTAGCGCAAGGCGCTCAGCCCGTAGCGCAAGGCGCGTGCGGGCAGTCGGCGCATGGGAGACGCGTACCGATTGGCGCGGTAGGTCAGATATCCGCCAAACAGTTCATCCGCGCCTTCGCCACTCAAGACCACCGTCGCGTTTTTCTTGGTCAACTTGGATAGAAACCAGACTGGCAGCGCTCCTGCGTCGGCGCTGGGCTCGTCGGAGTAGGTCGCGAATTCTTCAATTGCGTCGCAAAGCCCGGATTGCGGATTCAAGTCCAGCTGCTCGTGCTCCGTTCCATAGTGAGCGGAGGCTACCTGGATCAGTTCGGACTCGTCGAAAGTACGGTCGCGAAATGTCAGCGAAAAGGTTTTCAGCCGGGAAGCGTGGGCGGCGGACGCGTAGTGCAGTATAGTCGAAGAGTCGATGCCCCCGCTCAGCCATACGCCCAGTGAAACGTCGGAGAGCAGATGTTCGCGCACCGATTGTTTCAGCAGATGGTCAAGTTCCTCGCGCGCCGCACCCAGGGTAGTTGGCTCAGGATTACCGTAGGGCAAACTCCAGTAGGCTTCGGAACGCACCGTGCCGGCCCGCCACTCCAACCAGTGCGCCGGCGGAAGTTTTTCAATTCCATCGACCAAGGTCCACGGGCAGGGCACATAGTTGAGCGAAAGATAACAATCCAGGCCGGTCATGTTCAGCCGGCGGTCAATTTCGGGGTGAATGAGGATGGATTTGAGTTCGGATCCAAAGAGAATGTCGCTCTCGCGTAGCGAAAAGTAGAGCGGCTTGATTCCCATGCGGTCGCGGGCCAGAACCAGCCGGTTGTCTGATTCGGTCCACAGCGCCACGGCAAACATCCCGCGCAAACGCCGAAAACACTCTACGTCCCATTCCACGAATGCCCGCAACACGGTCTCGGTGTCCGTTCGGGTTTTGAACTGGTGCCCTTTGCGTTCCAGGTCTTTGCGCAACTCTTCGTGGTTGTAGATCTCGCCGTTGAACACGATGACCACGTCGCCATCGGCGGTCTCTATGGGCTGGTCCCCGCCGTGCAGATCCAAGACCTTCAGTCGGGTGGCACCCAGCGAGACTCGCTTCGATTCGAACACGCCCTGCTGATCCGGTCCGCGGTGGAGCAGCGACCGTGTTGCCGCTCGAATCCGCTCGGCTGGAGGATGAAACCTCTTCCGCGTAAACCCAACGATTCCGCACACCTGAATATCCCTCGATCGACTGAAATCGTCGGCTAGGCGCAACCTTCGAACACACCAGTCCACGGCCTGGGCGCCAGTGTTGGAAATCTAAAGTTTGAATAGACGCACGACGCCGCAAAAAGCTGAAATGAGCTCACTGACACTTATGATGACACAAGCGAGCAAACCAGATGCATGGAGAATTACGATACTAAAGAGAAAAAACTTCAGTTCCAAGCGGGCGAGGAAGGAGGGCCGCCGCCGAAAACCGCCCTTCGGCTCCTGCTCTGGTCGTTAGCTTGCAGATTTCGTCGCTTGGCGCGGCCTATTTCTTCTCGGGGGCGGGACGGTTCAGTTTGTTGTAATCCGGCATGTGGACGCAGAGCCCGCCCGACGGCGTCATTTTGGAATAGCCCGCGACCAATTGTTGGTTGTAGTGGTCGATCGCAAAATCAAACGGATCAGCGGGAGTTGAATCGAGCAGCTCCAAATCCGTATCGCTCATGGTCAGCCTTCCAAACCGCACTGACCCGCCGCGGAAATGCAGATAATTCTTGGCCCCGCAGCTTTCCTTCACCGGCTCGGCCGCCGCTTTGCCGTTCTCCGGCCCAAAGGTTAAATGAATCTCGCCATTTTCGATTTTCAAAGCGATCAGATGCCCCTCCAACTGCGGCGGGGGCAGAATTTTCTCCGGATCCAAAATCAAATCATCCTTGTCGACGCTCACGCCTTCCACTTTTTTGGTGTCCAGCAGTTTCTCCGTATCGAGCCCCAGCAGGTCCATCAACCCCTTCACCGGCAGCTTCAGCGCCTTCACTTTCACGGTGTGCACCCGAATCATGCCTTCGGGCGTCACCGACATGGTCCCCGAAGTTTCAAACGGAACCCCGCCTTTGCTCACCAGCAAACCTTTCATCACCAGTTGGTCGCCGTCGGTGCTGGCGGTCAAATGTTTAATGGGCGCATCCGGTTTGGCAAATACGAAATCGTTCAAGTCGTTGGTCAACGCGGTCATGCTCAACTGGATCGTCGCGGTATCCACGGTCAATCCAAACGAATTTTTGTCGTCGAAAACCGGAATCTGTCCCGGTTTCTGCGTTAATTTCCCGTCCAGCGTGGTGATATGCAGGATGATTCGGTCGGTCAGATGATATTGCACGTTGCGCATGGCCATCCGGACGACGGCAGCGTTTTCGTCAGCCGATCCACTCGCCGCCGACGGAGTGGCCGGTGACTGACCGGTTGACGAATCTTTCGACCCGGCTGCTGCCGCCGGCGAACCGGGAGCCGCAGCGGGTTTTTGGTTCTGCGCCGCAGTTCGAATACCTGCCAAGGCCATCGTCAGAATCAAAGCGCACAAAAATGGAATACGAATGAATCGCATCATGGGGCTCCCCTAATCCTTTATTTACGGGAAGGAGCGAGCACCCCAGGCTGGATGGAGGGTGTCGAGGGCTGCCAGACCAAATCTCAACCGGTACATCGAACGCTTCAGGCCGTGGCGCAATTTTCTGCGCCACGGCCACGGCTCACGCAGTGCTTAGTGGGCGAAAGTGAAATTCACGCCGGTCGTGAAGATCACGTCATTCGCTTTGGTTCCGTTAATCGGAGGATCCGAAACATACCGGTCGCTCAGCCCGATCTGCCAGCCGAACCACTTGTTGATCTGCGTCACCGACGCGGCATCAAACGAGAACCGGTACTGCCCGGTGTTGCTCAAGTCCGGATAGAAGTAGAAAACTTCCGTCGCGGTCGTGCTCTTTCCGAATTTGTGCATTCCCGATTCGCCGACCGTCACTCCGGCCAGGTTTCGCGAGACGCCCAACGAGCCGTTGCCGGCGCCGTAAGATTCGTGCGTGTAGTTCACGCCGCCCAGCACGTCCAGGGTGGTGTTGGGGGTGTTGATCAAGTGATAGCCCAGGCCGCCGCTGAAAATTGCCCGGATATTCAGGAACTGCAATTCATCGTGCGTGAAATCCCCGCTACCGAAAACAAAGACCTTCTTGGTCAGGTTGTGGTCGTACTTCAACCCGCCCACGATCGAGTTGGCGATGGTGCCGCCGCCGGTCTTATCGTTGGTGCTGTACAGCGACGTAAAATACGCCGTGGTTTCGTCGGTCGTTGTTTTGCGATCCGCGGTGAATCCCGTCGACAGGTTGGTGGTCTCACTGTTGCCGCGGGCCAGCGCGAAGCCCAGGTTCACCCCGCCTTTCCACGCTTCCAATAGGCTAGGATGCAGGGACTTCTCGTACGCCGTCTCCTGGTCCGCGCCGCGCACGACCGTCACCTGCGATACCGCCAGTTGCACCGGCGCACCACTGGCCGGCTGGATGATGATGTTGGTTCCTTGGGTGGTCACCAGGCCGCTGACCGTGCTCTTATCGGGCAGCACCACATAAATCGGCTTGTCGCTCTTGATCTCGCTAATGGACGCCCAGGCAATCTGAATCTCGCCCGCGTAATCGGTTTTCAACGTGACGTTCTTGCCGTCGGAAACTTCCACTATGCCCGTCAAATGATCGCCATTTTTCATTACCACCGAGTCCGCCGAAGCGACAAACCCCATCGCCAAGATGGCCGAAAACACCACCAAACTTCGTTTTAGTCTCATCATTATTCCTCGCAATGAATGGATTAGGCCGGCCCGCCGTCAGGTAAGCTGAGCGCAAATATCATACGACAGGCGGTTGCGGGATTCGCAACCCTTTCACCCTGCCCTCAGGTCTTCCAGGTAGTGCCGGCGGCCACGGGTAACGTGTTCATTCGTACATCTCGCTCACGCTATCCACTCATCTAACGGTTTTGGGAGGCTTCTGAACTTGCCGCCGCAAAGCCTTGACATAAGCCGTTACCGCAACTAGAGTTGCGCCAACTGACGGCCCCGCCGCCGGGTTTTGGTTCTTGGAATTCCACGAAGATTCTTACAGGAGCGTTTTATGCACAGAGCAGTTGGCAAATTTGCTGCATTTCTGACTCTCGTTTTGTCCTTGGCCAGCTTCATTCCGGCTCATGCCCAGGGAACCGTTCCGGTCACCATCGTGGTCACCGCCCTCGGCCCGAAGTACACTCCACCGCCGGCCCTCAGCATGACTGACATCAATGTGTTCGAGGGCAAGGATAAAAGGACAGTCACCGGTTTCACTCCCGCGCAAGGGGACAAGGCCGGTCTGCAACTCGCCATCGTTATCGACGATGCCACCAGCATCGAAGCGATCGGCAATCAGCTAAGCGACATCAAGAATTTCATCACCGCTCAACCGAAAGCGACCTCAATCGGAGTGTTTTACGCCAGCAACGGCGGCGTGCAAGCCACTTCACCGTTCAGCGCCGATAAAGAAGCCGCGGCCAAAGGTGTCCGCTTGCCGTTTGGCAATGGCGGCGCCTACACTAGCATTTACCTTTCCACCATTTCGCTGATCAACGGTTGGCCTGCTCCCGGACCTTACACCCGCCGGGAAATTCTGCTCATCGCCGACGGTATCGATCGTTTCCGTGGCGACCCGTTCAGCCCGGACGTGCAATTGACTTACGAAAAAGCGGAAAAGGCCGGCATTATGATTCACACCTTGTACGCGAGTGGCGTAGGCCGCGCGGGCCACAACACTTTCCGCGTCAGCTACGGCCAGAGCAACCTCGACCAACTCACCGAGCGTACCGGCGGCGAATCTTTCTTCCAGGGATTGCAGACGCCGATCTCCTTTGCGCCTTTTCTCGAACAGCTCGATATGGTGCTCAAGAACCAATATTTCCTGTCGTTCAAAATGGACCCAACCAAGAACGGCAAGCCGCAGCTGCGTTCCTTTAAAATCAGGACGGAGCAAAAGAACGTGGACATCTCCTCCGCGGATCAGGTTCTGGTGGGCGGCGGACCGAAGTAAAAGGGATTTTAGGACAAACGATTTAGCATGTTGTTCGCCGTTTCGGCGTCTGACATGTGGAAGAAGGAGCTACGCGGCGGCATCACGCACCGCCGCGCAGCTCCTTTCTGAATTTTGTACTTCGAAACAGTCTCGCAGACCTTGGATCATGAAAACCGCGCCGCGCATTCTTTCGCTCATCGTACTCTTCTCGTTGGTGGCCGCGCTGAGCTGCGGCGGCGTTCGCGCGCAAGCTCCTGCCAAACCGTTGTCAGCGTCCAGCTCGCGGGTCACCGATGCCGCCGTTTGGAATCCCTCTACCGATGTTGTGACCGCCATTCGCGCCAAATGTGAACCGGATCCACCGCATCTCGAATCCTGCTTCCTCACGGAAATGAAATCTGCGGGTGCGTCTCCTGAAGCGATCGCGTTCTCCCGAAGCCTGGCCGGAACCGGCGTGATTTACCTCCGCGCATTCCGCAAAGTGGCACGCGTTGATGTGGCCTACATCCAGTACGTTTTCCGCGCCAACGAGCTGGAGGGAGTTCAGCTAGTCAATGGCGATCCCTCGCCCATCGACGTCGATGACGAAAGCCAGTACCCCGAAACCGAATTGCAGAAGTATCCGCCCTACGCCGCGCTGGCCGATCGATATCCGAACGTCAGCCTCTGGCCCGGCGATCGCGACAACCCTCAACTTCCTGAGCTCGATGCCACCGGGTGGGGGAGCCAGACTTTTCTCGTGAACTACATTCTTCGTGACGGCTGCCACGCGTGCGCGCAAATCGGTACCGCGACGTTTGCCTTTGCCTTCGACACCCAGGGAAAATTTCAAGGCACTCACGTCTCATCGGTGAAACCAACTGCCGCGCCCGAATCCCAATCCTCTTCCGTGTCCGATTTCCAAACCGCGGGGGTGGAACAAGTTCGCGTTCTAGCCGGCAAGGAATTTTCCATCACCCTGGCCGCCAATCACACCACCGGCTACAGTTGGCGCCTTGCGTCCACTTTGGATCCGGCGCGGTTGCAACAGGTCAGCAACACCTACACCGAACGCAAATCGGAAGACTCCAACGCCGTCGGCGCTCCCGGCGAAGAAGTTTGGACTTTCACCGCCGGAGCCGAAGGCTCCGTCCCCCTGGTTTTCGAGTACGCCCGCCCCTTTGAAAAAGACGCCAAGCCCGTCAAAACCTCAAAATTCCTGGTCATCATCGAATAGTCCATTCCTCTCGATCCGTTTTGGTAGAAACGTCGAGCGAAGCCGCGATGTGCCGCCGCGAAACATCGTTCAAGCCCAACCCGAGCTTGACGATGAGATTTACGGTGGCCGTACTCGCCGCGCGCTTACGTTGCTCGGCACGATAAGTCAGTTTCAAAATGGTGCACGGCCCGCAGCATTTTTTTTCGGAGGAGACCATGTCGATATCAGGTTTGACCAATTCCGCGCTCGATTCTTTGCTTGCAGCTGCGCAGAGCACTCAAAATGGCCAGGGAGGGTTGCAGCAGATTGAAGCCGAATTTCAGCAGCTCGGACAGGACCTGCAAACCGGCAACTTGACGGAGGCTCAGGAAGACTACACCACAGCAGGGAACTGGCCAGGTCCACCCGCATCACCATCACGGCCCGGAGGGGGCCAGCAAGACAATCAAGTCTCGCAAGCCCTCGACGCCTTGTCCACCGCTCTGCAATCCGGCAACTTGGCCGGAGCCCAATCCGCGTTCGCCACGCTCACGCAGACCTTGCAGCTGGGCGCCGGCGGAAATTCAGGTTCGATCAACGTTAAATTCGTCTTCGTCGCAAAGCAACGGAAGCAACGTGAACGTCTCGGTCTAAACTTCGATCACGCCGCTCAAAAATCCCGCTTCAAAAACAAAAAGCCCCGGCTCGATTTTCATCGAACCGGGGCTTCGTTTTGTCTTAAACCTTTTGACTTATCGGATGGAACAGGTCAGAACCCGTCGGGCTTTGAGAGCCGAACCCGGTCCTCGAGGGACCGGTGGAGAGTCGTACCTGCTACCGAAGCAGGTCGTACTCCCGTTTCTTTTAGAAAGGAGGTGATCCAGCCGCAGGTTCTCCTACGGCTACCTTGTTACGACTTCACCCCAATCATGAGTCATACCTTGAGCGCCTGCCTCC
>Ga0209222_1000030_pt1 | contig 48824 bp, 27 predicted proteins | sample BlaSpr_A8_Ref_O3_FD_187991 | JGI IMG/M metagenome (GOLD analysis project Ga0209222, IMG submission 187991) | Forest soil microbial communities from Thunder Bay, Ontario, Canada - Black Spruce, Ontario site 2_A8_Ref_O3 (SPAdes) (version 2) | ecosystem: Environmental > Terrestrial > Soil > Boreal...
TAATACTAATAAGAATAAAAATATAGTTACTAAATCTTTAAATACAAAATAAGGATGGAAAGCTAATCTATCAGTATTAGCAGTAATTCCATTAGGATTATTTGATCCATGTATATGTAAAGCAATTAAGTGTGCTACAACTAAAGCAGCTAATAAAAAAGGTAATAAAAAGTGTAAAGAAAAGAATCTATTTAATGTAGCATTATTTACACTAAATCCTCCCCAAATTAATTCAACTAAATCTTGACCAAATACAGGAATGGCACTTAATAAATTAGTAATCACAGTAGCACCCCATAAACTCATTTGTCCATAAGGTAATACATAACCTAAAAATCCTATAGCCATCATTAAAATTAATATAATTACTCCTATTGACCATAATAATACTCTAGGTGATCTATATGATCCGTAATATAATCCTCTTCCAATATGTGCATATACAAAAATAAAGAAGAATGAAGCTACATTAGCATGGCAATATCTAATTATATAACCAGCATTAACATCTCTCATTATGTGTTCTACTGATGAAAACGCAAAATCTACATGAGGTTGATAATGCATTGCTAAAAAACTTCCTGTTAATATTTGTATTATTAAACACATCCCTAATAATGAACCAAAATTCCATAAATAAGATATATTTGCTGGTTCCGGTGAATCAACTAAATAAGAATTAAATAATCTAAGTAAAACATGCGATTTTAGTAATCTCATTAATATTTTTTTATTGGCTTAAAGCCTTAAATTTAACATTATTTTTTTATTATTTTAAATTAAATAATGAATAATTTATTTTTAGTTTGCTCTTTATTTATAGACAAATAAAGTAAAGAACTTTAAATTTATCAATTATTATAGTTATATATTAATTTTAATTTATGAAAATTGAGATAAAATTAATATTTATTATATAAAGTTAATATATATTTTAACTTATATGTTTATATATTTTATAATACATTTTTATTATATTATTTTATAATATTTTATTTTTGTATGACACTATAACTATTATTTTTATTGCATTTGCTCTAGGTTAAGGTTATTGTTAGCTAGACATCAAGTCTTGCATAAACTAGGTATATTTTTTTATTTTGTATTTAAGCCCAAGAAGATTTGAACTTCTACAGATTCCTCATCAAGAAATTATTCTACCTTTAAATTATAGGCTTTATTTTTTATTCTTTTTTGTTTTTTTATATATTACCCAACATTAATTAAATTAGACATAGCCCTAACATTAGCTAGCAAATAACCTACTGTGGGACAGAAGATTCTAGTCTTATTACTGCTGAGCCTATATTATTTTTAATTAAAGGAATGCAAGCATGTATTGTTTTAGCTAGCTAAAACATATCACTATATCAAATTTTAATAATATTAATTATAAATTTATATTTTCTATATTCAATATAAAATAATGGGGTTTAAATTTAAATTTTCCCTATAATAATAAAAATATAAATAATTTATTACTAACCGCTTCTTTTAAAATAATTTAAAAAGGAATAATATGCTCATAATTTAGCTTCATTTGATGGTATATTTTTATTAAAACATTTAATTCCATTTGGTATTGTAGAACCTTTATTATTCAATGGTAAATTAATAAGTATAAATTTAAAAATTACTATGGCTGGTGAACACTGTGGTAAAACTTTAATATTTAAAGATTCATTATTATTATTACCAGTTTCATTAAGAAAATTAGCTTTAACATTTAATTGTACAGAAGTTAAAGGTATATTTCCATTTAAATTAAATGATATATTTTATTCTGGAGTATTTCCTAGTTTTTAATCTTTTAATAATATTACAATAGATACATATTTAACAAACTCACAACAATTTAATAATAAAATATGGAACTTCAAAGATCAAGCTATTAAATATTGTAAACTTGATTGTCTAATATTACATGAAGTATTAATAAAATTTAATAAATTAATATTTAAAGAATTTAAAGTTAATATTAACAAAGTGCTAACTTTACCTGCTTTAGCTATGAAAATATATAAAATATTATTTATGCCTAAAGATACTGTATATCAATTACATGGTAAAATAGAACAAAATATTAGAGAATCTTATACAGGTGGAGCAGTAGATGTATATATTCCACATAATAGAATTACATCATGGTTAACTAATGATAATGTACAATATGAAACATTATATTTATATGATGTAAACTCTTTATATCCTTATGTTATGTCTCAACAACTTATGCCTATAGGTAAACCAATAGCATTTGAAGGTAATATTAGAAATATTGAACCTGATGCATATGGTATATTCTACTGTGAAATTCTTAGTCCAACTTTCCTAGAACATCCAATCTTGCAAAGAAGAATTAAAACTAGTAATGGATTAAGAACTGTTGCTGGTTTAGGAACATGGACTACTTGGATTAATTCAGCTGAAATGGATAATGCAATTAAATTTGGTTATCAATTTAATATTATTAAAGGTTATAAATTTGAAACTACTAATATTTTCTATAAGTATATATCAAAATTATATGATTTAAGATTACACTTTTCTAAAGTACATCTTATGAACCTGATAGCTAAATTATTAATGAATAGCTTATATGGGAAATTCGGTATGAAAGATGATATTACTATAATGGAAATATTAAGAAATGTTACACCTGAAGATAAAGCATTAGTTTCATCATTTTTAGATGCATATAGTACATTAATTACTGATATATTAAATTTAGAAGATCATACTTTATTAATTAGAAAAGCAACTTCAGATTTAGAATATAATCAAAAAGAAGATTACTACCATGGAACCGATATTAATATTGTAATTGCTTCAGCTATTACTGCAGGTGCTAGAATTCATATGTCTCAATTTAAAAATAATCCTGATTTAAAATTATATTATTCAGATACTGATAGTATAGTTACTAATGCTCCATTACCTCAAGAATTAGTTGGTAATAAACTTGGACAAGTTAAATTAGAATATGTTATTACTAAAGCTGTCTTTTTAGCACCTAAAGTATATGCATTGATTACTGATGAAGGTAAAGAAATTATTAAAATTAAAGGTGTTACTCATGATGTTATTAGTAAATTAACATTTAATGATATTGAAGCTTTATTAATCAAAGATTCTTCTAGAGAATTTACTCAGGAAAAATGGACTAAGTCTATTACTAAAGGTACAATAACTGTAAATGATATTGTTTATACACTTAAAGCAAGAATCTACTCTCCAGATACTGTCAAAATCTAAGTAATAAAAGAGACTAACTCCTTAAGAGTGAAGTTTACAGATGGTTCTGTAGTAGGCCTGCAAAGTCTATACCTTAGGGTTCAATCCCCTCTTAACTCTATTTAATTAACTTAAAAATAAAATACAATATATTTAAAAATATTAGTAAACATAAAAGAGATTAAACTTTAATAGTTAAATTTGTTTTTAAAATAACTTAAAATAAAGTTTTATGAGTAAACTTATCAATTAGCAGCGCTTTACAGCATTTTACTTTCAATTAAGATCTCCAATGGGACACCTGAAATAAGGTAGGCGAAACACCTTAAGGATCTGTGTAATTTGGGTAATTAATCTAAACTAATTATTATTCATTTAATAATTTTATATTCAGTCAATTGGATCAGTTTAGGTATTTACACAACCTTTAAACAAAACATATAACAAAACAATGAACAAAACAATAATGAACAACAATACATTTAATCTCTTATTAGGGTTTCTAATAGCCCTTCCACTAGGAATGCTACCTTATGAAGGAAAAATATTAGGTTTAATAATCCTCATTTTTATAATTTTATCTTTAAGCTTAATTCAAATACTAACTTATCAACATAGATCGCTAACAACTTTAAATCTTTTAGAAACTAATCACGATGTTAATATGAGATGTTTAAAATTCACTATGTCTAACAATAACTACTTGGAAGGTGAAAATCTATTCAAAGGTGTTTACCAAACTTTAATGGGTAATGAACAATTCATCAATTTTGGTTTTAACAAAATTATAATCTTAAGTGTTACATTATCCAATAATAGAGAGTACAATGTACATTCAAATACTTTAATAGCTAACGATACAACCTTTGAAGATTACTATTTATTTGTATCAACCGAATTATCTAACTATAATAATTTACAATATGGTTATCATAATGAAGAAATTCTTAAATATAATGTATTATGTTGGAATGCGGATGATATTAAAAATTCAAAGATTAAACAAACTCATAATGTTTTACTAGCTAAAGGTGTAAATCCTAAAATTAAAAACATTAAAAAAATGGGGTTTCAAACCACAAGAACTTTCACAACCTCAGCTGTAAACAATGCACAAAGAAATTGGTTTAAAGGTTTGATAAAACCTATTTCATTAGTAACTAAAAAAGGTATACTAAAACAGAAATATACTAAACCAATTTTTACTATGGATCTTGAAACTATAAAATTAAACGGTGTTGAAGTAGTAATAGCAATTAGTAGTTGTGGGTTTCACAATCATAAATTAGATAACCAAATATTCTTAATTGATCACAATCTCTTAGAAAGTAATCCAGAATTAGCTTTACAACAACTATGGAATAAATATTTCACTTATTTAAAAAATGTTATAGATATTGAAGTTGTTCTAGAAGGTAAATTAACTGTATTTGCACATAATTTAGGTAACTTTGATGGTTACTTCTTATATAAAGGTTTAATGTTATGTTATAATCCTGATCATGTAACATGTATTATGGATGAAAGTAATTCATTTATCTCAATCCAACACATTAATGTTCCATATATAGAATGGAAAGATAGTTTAAGAATATTTCCAATTTCATTAAATAACTTATGTAAAATGTTCGCAGTTGATGGTAAAACTGCACCTTATAATCCTCAGTTTAGTTCTATTAACCTATTCAAAAATCCTGAATTGTTACAATTATTCACACAATATAGTTTACAAGATGCTAAAGGTTTATATGAAGCCTTATCTATAGCTCAATCTATTTACTTTGATAAATTTAAAGTTGATATCGAATCTGTATATTCAACAGCTACACTTTCACTAAAAATCTTTAGAACTTTATTCCAAGATAAACCTATATATATATTGCCTTATAACATAGATTCTTTCATTAGAAGTGGATACTTTGGTGGTGGTACAGATGTTTATAAAGCTTATGCTAAAAATGTTTACTATTATGATGTTAACTCTTTATACCCGTATGCAATGTTAAATCCTATGCCTTATAATATATTACATAATGGTAAGATTATAGATTTAAGTAATAGATCTTTGGATTCATTCTTTGGTTTTGCATTAGTTAAAATCTTTTGTCCTTTAAATATGGCTAGACCTGTATTACCATTCCATCATGAAGGTAAAACAATATACCCTGTTGGAAATTGGAAGGGTGTGTACTTTAGTGAAGAATTGAAAGCTGTAAGTAAATTAGGGTATCAAATAACTTTAATTAAAGGTTACGAATTTACTAAAACAGATTTATTCAGTGGTTATGTTAAACACTTCTATGAAATTAAAAAGAATAGTAGTGGTGTTGAAAGAAGTATGGCTAAATTACAATTAAATAATCTTTATGGTTATTTCGGTAGAAAACAAATAGGTTTAATAACACAAAATGTTAAAAATATCGATTTAAGTAATATATTATCTACTAGAGTTGTAAAATCTATAACTTCAATTAACGAAGAATATTCAACAGTGTTAAGTTATTCTAATGTTAACCATTCACTAATAGAAAAATTGAATGTAGATTTCCAGAGTATAGGTTCACCTCAACACTATATAATGAGTAATGTAGCTTTAGCTGCAGCTGTAACAGCTTACGCTAGAATTACTATGATTCCTTATAAAATAGATCCTAATACTTTATATACGGATACAGATTCAATTTTCACAACTAAACCTATTGATTCGGAATTAATAGGATCAGATTTAGGATTAATGAAAGATGAGTTGAAAGATCAAGTGATAGCTGAAGCTTACTTCTTAGGGCCTAAAAAATATGGTTACTATATCATTGATGATAAGGGTATTAGAAAGGATTACAGCGTATTCTCAGGTGTTCCTAGAAATAGTTTATCGTTTGAAGAAGTTAAAACCATCTTTGAAGGTATTGTAATAACTAAAAACATATTTAATAGATTTTATAAATCCTTTAGCAGTTTAGATATTTCAATTAAAGATACAGCTATATCAATTAAAAACAATCCTAGTAAAATATTAGTGGATAATGTGTATCAACCCCCAATTATAAAGAATGGGTTTCACAACATTTTTGAAATCTTATTTAACAAATTTAAAAGTATTATACTTAGAAATCTTAAAAAGCTAATTACCCCCCTAGATATGATATTAAAAGAAGTTAATACACGAATATAATTTAATTGGTAAAATAATAGTCAACCCAAGCTGCAAATTTCAGTTCGATTCTGAATATTCGTATTGTGTTACAAAATCTCATTATGATAACTTGGATATTAACTAGGGCGGGCGGGTATGTTATCAAAATAAAACTAATGAAAAACAAATTAACATTAAAATCGCTACAGCAAGAATTAGAATCTTTGAAAGTTAAAGCTGGTGTAAAAACAGCTAACACAACCAAAGGTGCTGTAGGTCAAGATATAAAACATTCCTATATTAACAATCTACATATGAAAGGTTCAGCATTATGGTTATACATAATTACTGGTGTATTAGGATACGCACATAAAATACCAATCATAGGTAGAATTCTCACATTAGCTGGTTTATGGTATGGTAAAACAACTATCTGGAAAATATTAGTTCTTTTTAGAAAAGTATTCATAGTAGTTAATGCTGTAATCGGGGTATATATGGTATTTAAAACCGCAGGTTTCAGTAGTGAAAATCTAATAGTTGGTTGGTTAGCTGTAGGTGAAACATACTTTCAAACATTAGCTGGATTAACAGGAAAACTATTTAGATGGTTTGTAGAATTGTTCGATCATAAAATAGTACCTAATGTACCAGGAGATAACGGTGGTACCTGGTTCAGTAAACCTAAAGTTATTGAGAATAAATCAATATTTGTACCAAGTAACTTAAATATCTCAGATATAATTGAAAATAAACCGTTTTCTTTAAGAGATTTATACAAAGATGGTATAATTAGTAACTCAAATCCATGGTATACAGATAAAACTACTTGGTATTGGATTGCTGGTACAGCTTGTACTTTAGGATTTATATATTTCAGTTATAAACTATATAATGATCCATTATACATATTTGATATATTTAAATCAAACCCCTCAATTCAAACCACTGGTGCTACACCACCTATTAATCCTGCTGATAATATGTCAGGTCCTAGTGATTACTCATTACCCCCATCACCAGATATCACATTAGGTAAAAATGCAGCTAATACTGTTAGTATGGTTACCAAAGGATTCGTAAGTGCTTATAAATCTACAACTAGAGCTCTAAATCCATTTAATTGGTTCCCTGTTGCCGCTGATATACAAAGTAAACTAAATTGTTTCTTAGATGTACAGTATGATTATAATAGAGCTGATAGAACACTATTCCCATTTACAGAAAATAATCCATTCGATAGTTGGACTACTAAGTTAAGAAAAGCTTACATCGGTGAATCTAGTCAAGAATTCCTTGAAAGAACACAATTAAAAATGTATGCAGATAGAATCTATGAGTCAATAAGAGTAACCAAAGGTAAAGCAATAGATTTTGGTGGTGTAAGTCCCGCACTTTCTTTATGGTCAGGGCAAAATACACCTGGTTATATAACTCCAACAGTAGCAGTAGGTTTACATCCGTCTACATCAACAATAGTTGATCATGTAAATGCTGCTATGGTTAATGCTAAATTATCAACTTTATCTCCAACACCATCTGTGGTACCTACAGCGGCTTGGGCTGAACATGTAATTGAAAAAGATGATTTTGAAGTGGTAAAAAGATGGAAATCTGTTAGACCCGGTACAAGTGGTTCCCTATTTAATAAACCAGCTACTATATCAGAAGTTGTCGGTGGTATAGAAAAACATGAGAATAAATTCTCTATATTTTCTTCCGATTAACTGTTAAAATCTGTAATAATCTACTTTATTGTAGACAAATTTTATCCCCCACCTTAGGATTAGTAATATAAGTTTTGACAATATTTAACATCAAGTCTGTTTGATAAATTAGTAATACTAAACTAAATACTTTGCAGTATGTCCATTTGTACCCTATTTAGAAATGTTCTATTTCTTAAAATTAATACACTTGTGTGTTTGACAGTATCTGGAGAGTAGATTCTTGCTTTATATACATTCAGCGCTTATCTATTATGTTTGTGGCTACCCAACTATGCTTACTGATTTTAAATAATTAAAAACTTCAACAATTGGTACACTAGAGAAACACAGCCTATTGATCCTTTCGTACTAGAAGGTCTGTCTCCTTTTACTATTTATTCCTCCAGAAGATAGGGACCATACTGACTCACGTCGTATTAAACCCAACTCGCGTACCCTTTTAATCGGCGAACAGCCGAACCCTTCCCAGCTTCTTCCCCGGGAGGATAGGATGAGTCGACATCGAGGTGCCAAACAGCCGGAACAATGTGTACTCTCGCCGGCTATCAGCCTGTTATCCCTAGCGTAACTTTTATCGATTGATCCCCGTCTATTCCATAATATAGCGAGGGGTCACTAAGCCCTACTTACGTATCTGTGCGACTTCTAGGTCTTTCAGTTAGGCATGCTTTCCGCCTTTATACTTTACATAACCGTTCACTGGTTAATTGATCTCCATTCAATTTCTAGCTATACCTTTTTAAATTAATAATTATTTTATATATTAAAAATTTGTTTAATTAATTAGTTTTCTGTCAGGATAAATATTATTATGAAAATAATAAATATTATTAAAAATATAAATATTTGGATGTACTTTGCTACTTTATTAAAGACGACCGCCCCAGTCAAACTGCCAATTAGTCAACTATCCCTTTAATTATAAATTATAAGGTAAACCTAGACCCAACCCTGTTTGAAGGCTTCCAAGTCTGTAAAGACTGTCTATCGACAATCCTAATTTCTATAACTTAGGTTGTTGTAGATCCTTGTGATAACTAACTACAGTAAAGCTGCATAGGGTCTTCCCGTCCACCTGGAGGTAATCCGCATCTGCACGGATAATTCAATTTCACTGAGCAAGTTGTAGAGACAGTGAGACCATCGTTACACTATTGATACCAGACCACATTTAATGGCCAACTGATTTTGCTACCTTAGGATCCTCATAGTTAAGACCGCTATTAACCAGACTTTCAATTAGTAACAGTTTCCTATTACCTTTTTTATGTTAATGGCATTGGGCAAATTTCATCCAGAATACTATGATTTTCATCATTGCTCTGAATTGTGTTTTTAGTAAACAGTCGTGGCCTCCGATTTTGTGACACCACCATATACAATGCTTGCATAGGATGGTTCCTCTTATTGTCAAACTTATGAGGAGAACTTGCCGAGTTCCTTAACAACTTTTAGCTCTACGCCTTTGTATTCTCTACTTACGAACCTGTGTCGGTTTAGGGTACGGTAGATATTATTTTTATATAAAATATTACTTTATTTTCCTGGTCCACCTACACTAAAAAAAGTATAGTAATTATTTAACTAATTAATTTGGACTTTCAGTAAAATACTCATCAGCCAAAACTTTGGTTTTGGACCTTAGAGGCCGCATTAACATGAGACGGTTCAACCTTCTCTCATAACCCTTTCGTATTCGGCGAGAAGTATTATAACTTCTTTTTACGTTACTCATGTCAGCATTATCTCTTCAGTTACCTTAAAACAATGAAACACTGTTCTATCATCAGTATTACTGAATGTTCTACTACCTAGATTAAGAATAAATATTAATAAATTCTTAATCAACACGATATCGGTTGATTATTTAGACCCGTTAAATTTTCGGCGCTACAATCTTATACATCATTCCATATTCTTGTAATGCTAAAGCATTATTAAAACCTGCAATCATAGAATGAGAGCATATTTATAGAATGATTAAAGGCTGCTACGTTGTTACAACGGTCATTAAAAGATAGCGACTACCAGGCTCACTTTACAGCTGCATTCAATTTGTTACTTCCTTAATTTCACTTAATAATCATTCGGGACCTTGATTTCGTGTTCTCGGCTGTTTCCGTCTTGACTACCCAACTTAGCATGAGCAGTCTGAATATCTACCATCAATTTATGTACTTCCGAGATTCGCTTCCATTGGTAAGATTTTTTAGATCCCCGCAACCTAAACGCCTCATAATTTATTATGATTTGTTGGGAATTGCCGTGCTGTACCTCCATAAATTTTGTATAGATGTCATACTTACATATGTTTCGTAGAAAACCAGCTAGCACAAGGTCAGATTGGCATTTCACCGCTTTCCAAAACTCTTCGGAGAATTATGCAACATTCACCCGTTCGATCCATTATAATCTGGTCTTGGAAAGATCACCTTGCTTCGGGTCTAATAGAAGTAACTTATCCATCACTATTTCCTAGGTTAGATTAACTAACTTAGTAAGTCCAGTCGCTTTCGCTAGGGCTTTTAACCTTGCTACTCCTATTAACTTGCTGACCCATTATGCAAAAGGTACGCCGTCATTTTTATTTAAAACTTCGACTGCTTATAGGGTTACTAATTCAAGTCTATTTCACTATGTTAATACAATACTTTTCAAACTTTCCTTTACAGTACTTTTCGCTATTGCTAAATTTATAATACTTAGCCTTAGAGGATGGTTCCCCTTTATTCCGACAAGTTTTCTCTCATCGTACTTATTTTGTAGTTTGATTATAAATTTACAGGACTTTCACCTTTTGTAGTTATCTTTATTTTTTTTTTTAATATTGATAAAATTTTCAATTTATAATTTTTACTAGGCTAATCCGATTTCACTCACCATTACTTTCGGAGTCTCGGTTGATTTCCTTTCCTTTCCTTACTAGAATGATTTGCTTCAGGAAGTTTTTATATAAAGGTTTCCCTTAGGATCGCCACATTATTTTTAATATTTAAACTAATATAGAAATTATAAATAATTATAATTATTTTATTAAATTTAGAATTTTGTGGCTTTTGGCTTACACCTCCTTTTTTATAAATTTGCTAGTTATCCTTAATAACCCCTTTAAATTACTTTGATGTTATTACTATATTGTCATCGATACTTTTAAATAATTATTTTGTATAATTAAATATACAATAATATACACATTAAAATGTAAGCACTGCACAGTAAAGCAATATTTTTACAATAGTAAAGTTTAATAAGGCAATCTTAATTTTTAATATTAAAAAAGGGGATAGTTAGACCATTAATCAGGTGCTATCAATAAAAATTAGAGCTAGACTAGGCTTTTTTATTTTTAATTATTTAAATATTAGCTGCCTCCTGCTTTAGCTGCCTGCTACCTTACCTTTTTTATATTATTTATTATTATATTTTTATATAATATAAACGAGCTCTTCCAGATTCGAACTGGGACAACCTCAATTGACAATCGAGTACTCTACCTATTAAGCTAAGAGCCCTGTATTAATTTGAAATAGTATTAGTTTATTCTAAATGGTTTAGCTAATAATTCTTGTTTTCTAATAATTATTTCGCCATCTAGGGAATATAAGATTGATTTTTGGATTTATCTTTTTAAGCCTCCTCCAGATTTTGTAGTATCCGTCCACTTTAATTATGAGCCACCTCAGATTCTATAACCTAAAGATTCATCAGCATATTTTACTTTAACTAATACCATTAAGTGCTTATTGTTATTAAGGTTTGAAAAGATATAGAATATTGTATATATGAGAATACCACTTCTTTTGTTAGTGGTAGATTGTTTATCCAGTTATTTTAGCTTCTCCATCTTTAATTAATTATAATTATATATGAGCTGGCCAAGGCTAATTATTTGTGATAATTAGGGAACCAAGAGCGAGGTGACTCGAACACCTACCGATGATTTTGGAGATCGCCATACTAACCAATTGATACTACACTCTTATACATTTATTTAATAATCTCTTTTAAGATTAAATCATTAATAAAAACAATGCAAAAATAAAGAATGGCTAGTAAATAATTATTTATAGTAATTAATAAGGGGATAAGTTTAGTTTAAAATAATATAAATAGATATTATAAAAATATGTGCCCCATAGTAATAGTAATACTAAATGAACCTCTTTTATTTTTATTAGTAAATCTAGCACTATCAACAAATTTAGCTTTACCTCTAGCTAAAGTACCTCTTTGTATAGTTTTAACTGTTAATCTAGGTATAACTCTTTGTGTTAATAATCTACCAGCTACTCTTATTTTAAAACCAGATAAGTAAGAAGGTATAATAGAATATTTATTACTAAATTTATTAGTTTTTTTAATTTTAGCAATAGTAAATAATTTTTTAAAAATAAATCTAAGTTTAACAATATTACTAATTAAACCTATCATATTAGATAATATATTACTATCATAATAAGGATAATGTAGTCTATCTAATTCTAATTCTACTGGTTTTTTATATATTTTACTTAAATTTAAACATAAAGATTGTAATTTATGTTTATTAATATTTAATATATTATTAGAATAATATTTATTTAAATAATAAAATAATTGAATAACAACTTTATTAGGAGTAATAATAATAATAGGTTTACTTATTAAACTAGACATTGATAAAAATGTAGATTCTAATAATGTAAATACATTTTGATTTATTACTACACTACTATTTTGTAATCCTTTATTATTTTTATTAAATGAATATACTATATTTTGATATTTTACTGTTTCATTTTTATATTCTGAAATAGAATTTATATAATTATATATTTTTATTTCTTTTTTTTCTTTTTGTAGACCAGCTGGTGTACTTACGGCTAAATTATTTAGATTTAATAATTTTATAGTATTTTTATTAATATTAATTTTATTATTATCACTTGGTAGTATATTACCATCACCTACACTACCATAGGTAGGTTTTGTATTTAATTTTGTTTTAGGTTCAAATAAATTATATATATTATTTGTATTTTTATTTAAATAATTATATAAATAATTATCATATAATTTTACCCATAAAATATTTTTATTAAAGATATTTTTATAGGATAATAAATTAGTTTTAGATATTGGATCCGAACATTCTTTAAATAAAGTAATTACATTTTTATATATTGGTAGTAAACTTGATTTATTTTTTATTATTTTTTAAATTTAATTTTTTCCTTGCGCTCATTTTATTTGTTAATAAAATTTATGATATACAAATATTAAAATATTTGGTTTTGAGCAGGATAATTATTTAATACAAAGACTAAGTATTCCTCAATTTAAATTACTTAGTTATTTAATATTCCATACTATTTAACCGTAAACATTGTTCGACTACTATATTTTTATGGTCTGGTTACAGACGCAATTGAGATATAGTTAAAATAGATGTTTAATATAATTATTTTTTATATTTAAATATTAAATATTAGTAGATATAATTTTATATTTTTTTAATTAATCTACTCTTTTAATCTTAATTGTATAGGCCTTTGCCAAAATGCTTATTCTTTAGCTAGCAAAAGGCTGGATTATATCTAAGATTCTTCCATTTATATTATAAGGGCCTGTGATCTGTATAAAATTATGCATAGAACTAGACAAAATATATGGTGTCCTTTCAAATACAGGTATCTATTCACAGTATTTGGCCAGGTTTAACCAAAAAAAGCAGCCTTGCATATATTAACTTTATATAGGCTGATCTCTAGCAATGCTAACTTGACAGATACACCTCCTGCTAGCATGCTTGCTTTAGCAGCATAAGCAATCCATAGAGGGGATAAATTATAAAATAAATTATAATTAGCTTAATTGTTTTTTATAAAATTATTAAAATTAATAAATTATAAAAAATTAAATTCTTAATTAAGATTGTACTGGTAACATTTTAAATGCGTGGAATGGAATAGGACTTTTTAATGTCCATTCTAATGTATTAACATTTTGTGTATCACCATTAAATAGTACAGATGAAGTAAAGAATGAAGGAACAGCCCAAGGATTATTTGAAACTTCTTTTCCATTAGCGAATAGATCATAAATAATATAACCAAATAAGATAGCAGACACTAATGAAATTAAAGATCCTAAACTAGATATGGCATTCCATCCGGCATAAGCATCAGCATAATCAGGGATTCTTCTAGGCATTCCAGATAATCCTAAGAAATGTTGAGGGAAGAAAGTTAAATTAACTCCGATAAATAAAACCCAGAAGTGTACATTACCTAAGAATTCATTATAGGTTTTACCTACAATTTTAGGAATCCAATAATAGAATCCTGAAAATAAACCAAATACAGCTCCCATTGATAATACATAATGGAAGTGAGCTACTACATAATAAGTATCATGTAATGCAATATCTAATGAGGCATTAGCTAAGATTACTCCAGTTAATCCACCTATAGTGAATAAAGCTAAGAAACCTAATGTAAAGATTAATGGTGTAGTAAATCTTAAGCTTCCTCCATATAATGTAGCTAACCATGAGAATATTTTTATTCCAGTAGGTACAGCAATTACCATTGTAGCAGCAGTAAAATAAGCTCTAGTATCAACATCTAATCCTACAGCAAACATGTGGTGACTCCATACTAAACATCCTAATATACCAATAGATAACATAGCATACACCATTCCTAAATAACCAAAAATTGGTTTACCTGAAAATGTTGAAACTACTTGACTAACTATACCAAAAGCAGGTAAAATTAAGATATATACTTCAGGATGCCCAAAGAACCAAAATAAATGTTGATATAATATAGGATCACCTCCTCCTGCTGGATCATAGAAGCTAGTATTAAAGTTTCTATCAGTTAATAACATTGTAATGGCACCTGCCAATACAGGTAATGCTAATAATAATAATACTGCTGTAATAAAAATTGACCATACAAATAAAGATACTTTATGTAAACTCATACCATTTGCTCTCATATTTAATGCTGTAGTAATGAAATTTATAGCACCTAATAATGAAGATACTCCAGCTAAATGTAAACTAAAAATAGCTAAATCTACTGAAGCACCTGAATGAGAAACAATACTTGATAATGGTGGATAACAAATTTTGTTGGTAATTTCATGAATATAATTTTATAATTCATTATCATTACACGCTTTAGTTTTCACTAAAGATCGGACTATTTCTTCATCCTTCTAACTAATAATATCAACTTTTTAATTTAAATTTGATATAACTCTATTATTTGTTAAATCTGACAGGGGATAACTCTAGTTAATATTTATATTATATTAAAAAAAGGTTTTAAATTTAAAATCCTATTCTATTCCAATGAAAAATAAAATGAAGTAAAGTAGGATCTACAGTGTAGAATCTTTCATCAGTTACAATAATATTTACAAACACCCCATTCAGATTAGTAATAGATAAATAACCAGATTTACTACAAATCAGATAATTAAATAAAACTGAATCAGTAATATCATAACCATTATGAGGTACACCTAAAAATGGTTGTAATCTACTAATTTCTATTAAAGTTAATATACCATCTTCATTTACCATTCTTGTATCAAAATATACAGTTGTAGGGCCAGAGGTTTTATAAATATAATATAAACTATATATAAATATACCAAATTTAACTACAACTGAAATAACAATTAGTAAATGAGTTATAAAATTAGTGTTAATATATTGAACTGTGAAGACAATTTTATATAGAATATAAATTAATATACCTCCTACAAATAAAACTGAAACTTTTACAAAAAGTAAATAATTATTTAAGAACATTTATATTTTATTTTATTTTTTACTTCTTAGCTCGTTATTTAATTAATTTAGGTTCATCTATCGAGTCCCAGATTGTATTTATTATTTATTATTATTTATTATTGTTTTAGTAATAGCAAAAAAGAATACTATAATAATGCATTAATAATTGGGTAGATGTATTAATTAAAATTTTATTGTGTTGTGTGGGCGGAGCCCAATAATTAATAATTAATAATTAATAATTAATTTGAGATGATTTTAATTTAGGTATAAGCCTAAAATATTTATTCCGCCTCTTTTAAAAAATCTATAAGAAATTATGTTTTTAAAATATACCAACTTTAATAATTTAGAAATAGTCATTAATGAGGATAAATTAACAAATAATTAATCAGACTTATAATTTAGTATAGTTGTATCTAGTTTTCTACTTCTAATTTTATTTCTAATTACGTTCAATTTAGAAAAATCACCTTTATGTTTTACATAACATCTGGCCCAAACTCTAAATTCAAAACTTTTCATTCCTTTCATAGTATTATGATAGTAATTTATAATATTTTCAATAGATCTTGAATTTGTAGTTACAACTGTAGGATATGTTTTTTTAGAACTAGTTTTAATACCTAGAATACTTCCTATAGCTGATAAGACTATTAAATCTAATTTTTTAGTTATTTCAAAACCATGAACTATTCTATCTTTAGATTTATTAACGAGATAAAAGCTTCCTTCTGCCTCAGTAAAACCTATTAACCATGCTTTGGACATTACTATGTTAGCTTCATTAGTATTAATTACTTTGTTGTTAACTATATCCCAAGCTGGAGAAATATAACCTTCAGAAGGAATTTTTTTAACCAGAGTCAACATTAATTCATCTTTTTGAGTTTTAGTTAAACTAGTATTTTCTAATATAAAATAAGCTTCCTTAAATTTTAAATAATAAAAATATTTAGAAGTTAATAAAGGGTATTTATCAAATATAGGAAAGATTACTTCTGAGAATTTATTTTTGTCTATGATTCTATAATTAACCATTTTAGTTTTAGTTTCTTTATTTATACTCCCTACTCCTAATTGGCTTTTAATAAAATATAATAATCTTGTATTATATTCATGTTGGGACAACTTAAAAGCTAAAGACCATTTTCCATTTTGATGAGCTATAGAAAAGGTTCCATCTCCATCAGTAAATCCTACTAATCATTGATAGAATAATTCTTTATTTTGATTTAATGTTTGTTTTGTTAAGTTGATGTTATTAGTTATACTACTGCTAGTAGTAATATTAGAAGGATGCTCTACGTTAAGTCTCTGATGGTTAGAATTGACTAACCAGGCAAATTGTCCCCATGTCAGTAACATTTTTACCACTCCATTTAAAATATAGAATAGGTAGTTACTTCCGTAGCTAAAGCTTAGAGGAGTTTCTTGCATCAAGTAGAGTTTATTTATTATTACATTACTGTAATAAGACAGCTTATCTTTAACTGTCCATCCGGTTCCAGCTCCATTTTCTACTAAAGCACTTAATAATAATAATATTAATGAAGGTGGTAATAACCAAAATGAAATATTATTTAATCTTGGAAAAGCCATATCTGGTGCTCCTAAGTGAATAGGTAAAAAATAATTACCAAATCCACCAACTAAAGCTGGCATACAATTAATTCCTAATATTTCTATTAGGGTTGGACTATATCTTTATCCTAATTTAGGATATATCGCGTGTAGTCTCTGAGGATCCTACTTTTTCTATTTAGCCTTCATTATTTATAAAAATAAGCCGATCTAGGCTAAGAATTATAAGTGGCTAAGGAAGGGGGGTAAATTTAAGCATTAATTTTCTATGTATACACTTTATTGAATTATGTAACCAAATGAAATTAAATATGCAATTATAGAATTAGTATATAAACCTAAATCTATAAGAAGTTGAGCGCTTATTATGTGAGTATTACCAGATTCTTGTATTACATATCTTAATAATTCCCATAAATCAGCGTCATTTAAAGGTATATTAGTAGCTAAATTTAGCATATTTGTATTAACAGTATTAACTATTATGTTCATAGCTTCTATACTTAATTGATTGTTTATCAATAATGATATTACATCTATACCTGTCATCATTTGAAATTCACTACAATAAGCAAATGTTTTAGCACACATAGTTACTACAGTAAATATTAAAATTGGATCAAAAAACATCATTTATTTTATTTTTAAGAGTTTTGTACTTTTACTTCTGATATAAAAAAATATTTTATAAAAAAAGAAAAAAGTAATTATTATTTATTTATTTTAATTTATAAATAACTTTTTATTTTTATTTTTATTTATAAGTAACTTACAATGAAGTTTTTTAGTTAATATAAATTTATTTTAAGAATATAAAACAACATTATTTTAAGGTTGCTATTCCCATGCAATCATTTTAGATTATTTTATTTTTATTTTTGTTTTGTAAGACACTATAACTATTATTAATTTATACTCTACTCTTTTTGTTATTTTGATCCAATTTTTTTAATATAATTATATTAAATTTTACCCTTTATAGTATAGAAATTTGGTTTCCTGCTGATTGCCCAATTTTAACTATTGTCACTGTGTTCTATTATTTGGTAATAGTTTTAGTAAGTTAAACTCTAAGGGTATCCCAGCATATAGCGATAAGAAAGATTTATATTACTATAAATCCCGGCCATGCTCTTAAAACTATAGTTTTTTAAAATATTTATTATATTATTTATCTAAATTAAATTAATAACATTAATTTTACTATTCCTTTTATATTTGTTTATTTTTAAAATTAAAATAATAAAATTAAAATAATAATGTAAAAAAGATTAGTAATTATAATTTATAATTTATTAAGTGGCAGAGCACTTAGACTATATTTTATTAATATTTGACCATAAAGAAGATCATTAAAAAAGCGTGAGCTGTAATAATAACATTAAATAATTGATGATCTCCTTGTAAGAATTGTACACCTGGTGCAGATAATTCTAATCTTATTAAAACTGAAAAAGCTGTACCTATCATACCAGCAAATGCAGCAAAAATTAGGTATAATGTACCTATTTCTTTAGCATTCGTAGAAAATAGCCAATACATTTTTCATTATACTTTTTTACTTTTTAGCTCGTTATTTAATTCTCTTAATTTTAAGGCCTATTACCAGTTAGGTTTGCTAAAGCATAGGCAGGCCTCTTAATTTAGAATTAAAATTTAATTGTGTAAATAATTTTAATAAATTTGTTAGTGAATTAAAATTTATTAATTTAATAATCAGTATTATCACACTTAATCACTGATTAATTTATCAATATATAAGAATATTTTTTTATATGCTTGCTTAAATGCTACCTACCTTTTTGTTTTGCTAAAGCAGAAAAAGGAAGCAAAGAAGCTAGCTAAGTAATATTACTACATAATATAGTTTAATTATTACTAAAGCTAATACCCTAAAGAGGACTTCATAGGAATAAGTATTATAAATTTAGAATATTTTTTTTCTATCGCCGGAATAGAGGTGAGTCGAACACCTAAGGGTTTTACCCGAACAATTAGCAATCGTCTTAACTTACCAATGTAAACTATTCCTTAATATTTTTATTATTTATTTTTATAATATAATTTGTAGATAATATAGGAATCCTTAAGTAAAACTTGGAATTGCTTAAGGTAACTAAATTTTAATTAGCCTTTACCAGATTCGAACTGACACTAACTACGTGAAGGGTAGTTGTACAACCTTTATACTAAAAGACCTTATAATAAATATTTTAAAAAAGAGCGACATTAGGAATTGAACCCGTTCTAGCAGATAATGAGTCTGCTGTGCTACCTTTACACTATATCGCTTAATATATTATTATTTAATATTAATATTTTTTTTATTATTTTATTTTATTTTTAGAGCTAGATAATTTTATAAGTTATATTAGTTTTAGCCTTCTAGAGGCTAGAAATAAAGGACAGGATAGATAAGGGATAATACACTATAGTTGAAATAAATTACGAACAAAGAGACTCGAACTCTTAAGGAATTACTTCCACTCCTGCTTAAGAGGAGATTGTTTACCAATTTCAACATGTTCGCTCTTTATACTTTATATTTTATGTAGAGTATGCTTACTATTACTTTTAATATATAAAAAATTAAATTAAATTATTTACACCTTACTATTACTTTTATATATAATAAAAATATAAAAATATTAATATAAAGGCATCAAGAGGAATTGAACCTCTGAAAAAGGTATTAACAGTACCCCGCATTAACCACTCTGCCATGAAACCTTATTTTAATTAATTTAAGGCTCTTGTTTAGGCCAATAATTCTATGGTAGGCGCGACTTGAACACGCTATATGTCTCCCACCCAAAGGGAGCGACGAACCAGTTTGTCATCCACCATTATTTATTAGATACTTTTATTATATATTATTATTTATTTTTTATATAATTTTATAATTTATATTATATTAAAATATTACTACCTTTAATTTTAATAAAAGTCTAGAGTGGCCTGTGCTGTTTTCTATGTTTTATTTTTACCTTATAATCCTCATAGTTAAGGAAAGGATGCTACCTACCTTTTTGTTTTACTAAAGCAGGAAAAGGATGCATAAGCAGGAGGAGTGGGGGTAACTTTATTTAATATAATTTATTTTCAAACAAATCAAGAACATGGTTTATATGACAAGGATGTACAGTGTAGTTAGCATTATTAATTTTAAAAACATTTACATACACTCCATTTATTTGATCAACAACTAATTCATGATATTGATAGAATTTTTCAAAAAAAACATCTGGTTGATTATATTCAATATCATAACCATTTGCAGGAATTTGTACAACAGATTGCCCTAATTCAAGATTACTTAAAGTAATTTCAAAATGAGTAGAAAGATAATCATCACTTTTTATAAAATCTACAAATTTTACAAGAGCTTCAAAATTTGATTCACAATATATGGTTGAACTACTTAAGGCCATAATTATAATAAATATAAGAAGTAAAACTAAACCTTCTACTAAGTAATTAGTGAATAATTTTTTTTGTTTTAAGAACATTAAATAAACTTTTATTTGTTATAGTGTCTAAGGCTATTGAGATTTTAGTTATTAAACTAAATACTACTTTTATATTTAACTCCTAAAAAGTTCACAACAACAAAATATCCATAAATTAAGAATTTCATTATTGATTGTTAATTATTCATATTCCCTTATTAGACAAGGTATTTTAGATTATATTTTATTATCTTATTTAATAAATAGTACTTATACTAGTGCTTCCTACCTATGTAGAAGAGGATAATTATTCCCTAGAACAGCATGTATTTTATAGTACATGCTTGGCACCATATGTGGAAAGACTACACTTCTTAATGTATCCATACTTTTTTTATGTATTCTAATTCTATGTAATTTTTGGTTATTTCTAGTATGATAATGAGTCAGAGAACTTTCTAATCCATATCTTACTATTAGAACATTCATTAAATGGATTACATCTTGTAAAGAAAAAGATTCTGTACATAAGACTAATGTACCTCCTGGTTGATAAGAACCTTCTCCCATTATCCAATGGGCCAGAGCAATAGGATTTAGAAGATTATAAATATTAGTTGGTACACATTTTTTACCATTTTTATAAAATAAATCATGTAATTCAGTAAAACAGGGTAAGGATCTAGTAACAATTCTTAAACCTAAATGTATTTTTTGTTCACCAGCACTTAACCAAATCTTCATTTTAATCTTAGGCATTCTGTTACAATAATGACCAATAAGACTAAAAACATGTAAAACATAATCAAATTTATTAAATGATTGCTGTAATTCAAAGTAACCATTAATGGCTCCTCTCTTTTTTTGTATAAAAATGTGTCCATCAGATAACATTATTCCAATAAGCATAAAATATTGTGTTGCCGGTAATTGATACATATTTCTTAATTGTCTATTAAAGTTTTTCCAGTTTAAACCATAATGTAATGTTGAACCCCATAACACTAAAGCTTTACTATCGGACTGTTTAAAAGGCCTTTTACTTTCTTTTGCATTTGCTGCTGTGCATACGCATACCATCAGAGTTGATGTAGATAAAACGTAATTAGAATTTATATCACCTAATAAAGTTAAATCTGATTGTTGTTGAGCTAAATTTATAAAAATAGAGGGGGAAAAAGTAGCATCATATAATAAACCTGTAACCGATAAATGTAAAGAATCTAAAACAATATTAGGGTAGATACCTAAAATAATCGTAGGTATTAGTAAAGATATTAGTATCATATATTCTCTTCTACTTATATCTTTAATAGGTTTTAAATGTGGACTATACACACCGTATGATATTCTATTATAAAGATATATACTATAACAAGCCGAGAATACAATACTTGTAGCACCTATAATAGCAACGATAGGATTTCTTTGGTACATTCCAGCTAAGGACATGAATTCTCCTAAAAAGTTTATACTTAAAGGTATACCACTATTACACAAAGTAAAAATAAAGAATAAAATAGTAAATACAGGCATATAAGTAACTAATCCTCTAATATAACTAATTATTCTAGTACCCGTTCTATCATAAATTACTCCACCAACACAAATAAATAGAGCAGGAGATACAAAACCATGAGCTAAAGATAATAAAATAGCTCCTTCAATACCTTGAATATTATTAGAAAATAATCCTAATATTACTACAGCCATATGGGCAATACTTGAATAAGCAATTAAAACTTTAGTATCACCTTGAATTATTGTAGCTAAAGAAGCATAAATTAAAGTTACAATAGCAATAGTTTGTAATAATGGACCAAAATAATTACAAGCATCAGGTAAAATATTTAATAAAACTCTAATATAACCATAAGTAGCAAATTTTAAAACAGTTCCAGCTAATAAAATAGAACCAGCTAAAGGACTATCAGCATGAGCTCTATATAACCAACCTGTAAATGGCCATAAAGGTGTTTTTATCGCAAATGCTAATAAAAAAGCTAAAAATAATATTTTTTGATTATCTAAACTAATTTCATATAATGATATTAATTGGAAATCTGTTGATCCTATATAACTATATATTTGTAGGATAGCTAATAACATAAATAAGGATCCGGCAAAAGTATATAAAAAAAATAAATATGCTGATCTTATTCTAGCTTGACCTGAACCATATACTATTATTACTACAAATAATATTGGTAATATACTTTCGAAGAAAATATAAAATAAAAATAAATCTAATACAGTAAATAAACAAATTTGTAAACTTTCTAATATTAAAAAAGAAATTACAAATGTTTTTACATTTACTGTAATATTTTTATAATTAGATAATAATGCTATAGGTGTTAAAAAAGTAGTTAATAATACATAATATAAAGATATTCCATCAATTCCTAAATTAAAATGACAAAAACTTAATTGATTATATTCATATACAAATTGTATTTGATTTGTACTTGAATCAAATTTTATCCATAAAATTATAGAAATAAAGAAATTTATTAAAGAAATAATTAATGCTATATTTCTTATTTGATTTTTACTATTAATTGATAATTCTTTTATAGGTAATAAAATTAAAGAACCTACTACTGGTATTAATATAAGTAATTGAATCATTGTTTTTTGTTTTGTTTGTTGTTTGTTTGTTACCTTATTCCTTAACTTTGATTGCATTAACCCGGACATTAAAACAATTGTAATTCTAGATCATATCGATTGTTAACTTAGTTAAGGGGAATGGAATTTTCTTAAACTAATTTATAAATTATTTTTTAATAATTATAAGTTTTAAATTCTGGACATTTAAAATTACTGTCCCAAGTTTACTTCAATAATAACTTATTTCTTAAAACTCAATAATTTAGAGCTAGAAAAATAACAAAGTTAAACACTGTCATCTTCAATATTATAAAATTCTAATAGATAGATGATTGTTAATTAAGTTAATTAAAGTATGATGCGAATTTAAATAAACATCTCTTTTATAAATAGTAAATATTTGAAGTAAGTATATTTTATATTTTATACTTGAGTGATGTATTACTATTATTTGTATTTTAAAGGTATATTTAGAATTGGGATGAGTCTACTATGCTTTAGCAAAGCTAACTAGCAGGGGGTAAATAGTATTAATTATTTAATATTAATTAAGCTTTTTTACTTAATTTTGTTATATACATTCTTATAACTTGTTGAAAGGTAAATAAAGGTAAAATGTATTTAGAAAATACATAAATTAAAACTAATAAAGTTAAGAATGAAAATGATAATTGATTTAAAAAATAAAATGGAATTAATTGTGGCATTCTATTTAATATATTTTATTGCTCTGTTCTATGCCTAATCTACAAAATTAACAAAGTAATGATAATAGACATAGGTAGAATTAAAGCTATCTCTATAATTATTATAAAGGTCTTCATTACTAGTAAACTAAAGCAAAGCTATGCCTGATTTTAATAAAGTAATATAATAATTACAATAAATAGAAATTTCTATTTAAAAATTGAGATATTAAGGAGTATCTTTAAATATAAAAATGAATAAAATTATAATATAAAGAGTAACACTTCTCCATCGTTATTAAGCTTAAGCAAGCAAATCTACTGCTTAAGTAATAATCTGTCCCCGGTTGCAGCGCATAGCCGGAGGCTAGGAGTGTAGTGCTTAGCTAAAATACAGCAAGCGAGATGAAGGATAATTGATAAATTTTATATAAATTATAATAAAATAAATTATTGTGCCAATGCATGACTATAGGTATAGTGTGTATGCTAATATTTATATTTTAATAGCTCCTGTACCAATTTCTAATACAAATCCAATAGTTAATACAATAAAGAATATTAAAGCTACAGAAAATCCAAACATACTTACTTGATATAAAGTTAAAGCTATAGGGAATAGTAATAAAATTTCAAGATCAAAAACTAAGAAAAGTAATGCAACTAGGAAGAAATGTATTTGAAATGTAGATCTAGTTTGTCCGTAAACAGAATTAAACCCACATTCATATACAGATTCTTTAGCTTCATCAGGTTTATTCACAGCTAATAATAAATTTAAACCTAATAATAAAACAGCTAAAATAGGTACAAATAAAAATAACATTAATAATGTATTCATTAATTAAAAAAAATAGATAATGATAGTAATTGTGTACTTTTTAATAAGATAGATGGTTTTAAAATGAAGAATAAGATTAATAATGTTAAAATAGATATTATTAAACTATGAATATTACTAATTTGTACTTTTGAATTTTCAGGTCCATTTAATGAATTATTTAATACAATAGGACTTTCAGTATGTAATATTCTAATTATTCTTAAATAATAGGAAGCACTAATTATACTTACTAATATTCCAGCTATTGACATAAAATAATATCCACTTTCAATAGCAGAATATAATACAAACTGTTTAGAAAAGAATCCTAAAAAAGGAGGAGTTCCAGCCATAGATAATAAACATATAGTTAAACTTATAGATAATATAGGATTAGAGAAAAATAATCCTTTTAATTCAGAAATATAATTAATATCTTTTTCTGAACCTTTATTAATTAAAATATTATTATTTAATATATAACCTATAGCTATTAATATTAAAAATGTATTTAAATTAGTTAAAGTATATTGTATAATATAGAAAATAAATGAATCAATAGATTGTACACTATTTATAGCTAAAGCTAATAAGATAAATCCTATATGTGATATGGTACTATAAGCTAACAATCTTTTTATTTTTATTTGAGTTAATCCTACTACTGTACCTATAATTAAAGAAAATAAAGAACTAATTAATAATAAAAATTTAATATTATTTAATCCTAAACTATCTAAAACTGGATTTACTGATGTAATTTGAGTAAACATTTCTAAAATTAAAAATAAAATAGATATTTTAGGCATAATAGTTAACCATATAGTTACTATTGTAGGACTTTCATCATATACATCTGGTGCCCAATTATGTAAAGGTGCTGCTGATATTTTTAATAAATATCCTACAAATATTATGATAAATCCTAATGTTATACCTTGACTAATATTACTACTTAAAGATTCTGTTACTGATATAAAATTATAGATTGATTCTAAATTAGTTAAACCTGTATAAGTATAAATTAATCCTGAACCTAATAATATTAAACAAGAGGCTAAACTTCCTAATAAAAAATATTTTAATCCTGCATTAGTTGCTAATTCTGAATCTTTATATAAAGTTGGTAAAATATATACTGCAAATGATTGTAATTCTGTGCTTAAATATAGAGAAATTAAATTTGAAGAAGATATTAATAAACTAGCTCCTAGTGTACTAAATATTATTATTAAGCTGTATTCTATTGTATTTTTATAATTATTTTCTAAGATTATTGAAATATTATTTTGGCTAACAGAAGGTCTAGCTAATAAAATAGTTGCTCCTATAAAATATATAAATATTTCTAATAATTGAGATATAAAGGTTACATGGAATAATCCACTATAAATACCTATACCTGATCCAATTGACTGAATATATAAAGCATTAAAGGATAATGCTCCGGCATAAATTAAAATTATAGAAGATATTCTCTGGAATATAATAGGATGAATTTTGTTCTTTAGAGAAGATATGGCCATAACCATAATTAAAATTAAGATACTAATAAATAACATTACTCAAGGCCCTTTCTAATTTATACTTAGGCTACCATGCACAGCAGGGTCAATGCTTGCAATGCAAATAGGAGGCCAATATAGTCCAAGGGCTAAATAGACTATAGTATATATTTTACGAGTAATCAGAATCGAACTGATAATAACTACTTGGAAGGTAGGAGTTATACCATTTAACTATACTCGTTTTATATACTTTTATATATGAAAGCTTAAGATTTTTTATATTGGATTTATAGTATTTAATTTTTAAAATTATATGGCTTAACTATGTAAAACTAGGCTTCCAAGTCTTTATTATATATTTATATATATTATACTTCTAACCTTTTTAAATTATTTTTTTTATTTAAATTTTATGACATTCTACTCCTTCCTTCCGTAGGGAGGAGGCTAGCATGTTTTTTAGAATGACCGGAAGTATAGCTATGTTTGCTTCTTGCTAAAGCACTCCTACTTATGCTATTGCTAAAGCATGCAAGAGGCTATAGTATGGGGATAAATATGTTAATAATTAATATTATTAATAACAAAAAAGGGGGATAAATATTAATTATAAAATATAAATATTTAATAAGAAATAGGGTATAAATTAAATTATAAAATAAAATAGGAAATACTATAAATTAAAGAATGAAATATATTTGGTTCAACAGAGTAGATTATATTACCAATTTGAATGGCATATACCAACACTCCATTTACTTGAATATAACCAAGTTCATAAATAAAATTAGCTCTTTCAATAATATGAATTAAATCAGTTAGATTAGTAAATTGATAACCATTAGCAGGGATTCCAGTTTGTAAGTCTTGTAAAGCCATTAGATCTGCTAATACTTCAGTAGTATCTATATTAATGTAATTAATAGAGTGAAATACAACTGTAAAAATAGTTTCTACTGACATGCTTCATACAAATACGGAACCAGCTATAAAAAGAAATAGAAATTTTAACATTTAATAAGTTAAAGGAAAAAGTAGTTTGCTACGTTGAATATTATGATTATAAAAGTTGGGATATAATTTTAAATACATACTATTAAAGAAGTATTTATTTTTACTTTCTAATTAGTAGAAAGAAACGATTATAATGAATCATTAATTAACATACATCTATTTTATGTAGATTATAAATTATTATAATCGTTTCTTTTATATATAAATATAATAAATGAACCTTCTGCATCAGTTAAACCAGTTACCCACGCACCCAAAAGGGTAGCGTAGCGGAGGGGGTTAAAGATTTTTTAAAATTTACTGCAAGTATTTGTAGTAGATCCTAGAATTAATAGTGAATTAAATTATTAGTTTAAAATCCATCAATCCATGTTAAATAATCTTGAACTGAAAGAGATTCTATAGCTATAGGCATGAAACCATGGTAAACTCCACAAATTTCAGAACATTGACCATAGAATGTACCAGTTCTTTCAGCTAATAAAGAAGTTTGATTTAATCTACCAGGTACAGTATCTATTTTAATTCCTAATGAAGGAACAGTAAATGAATGTATAACATCAGCACCTGTAACAATAATTCTAACATGAGTATCAACAGGAACAATTACCTTGTTATCAACTTCTAATACTCTAAATTGTCCTAATTCTAAATCAGAATCAGGTATCATATAAGAATCAAATTCAATAGATTCACCACTTTCATTAATATAATCAGAATATTCATATGACCAATACCATTGATGTCCTACTACTTTAATAGTTATTGTAGGAGAAATTACTTCATCTAATAAATAAAGTAATCTAAATGATGGGAAAGCAATAGAAATTAAGATTAATGCTGGTGTGATTGTCCAGATTAATTCAATTAATGTACCATGGTTAAGATATTTATGTATAATAGGAGAATTTTTAGAACTATAGTAATAAATAGTTGAACCTAAAACCCAAAAGATACCTACAGCAATAACTACTAAAAAGAAGAAAATTGTATTATGTAATTCTACTATTCCAGTGAAACTTGGTGAAGCACTATCTTGAAAACCTAATTGCCAAGGTTGAGGTGCATCGTTATAGATAGTATTAAAAATTGAAAAAGTAGTAAACATTTTTAGTTTATTTATTAATCTTAGATATTTTAATTTAAAAATTTAGATTCTAATATTATTTGAATTATATTTTAAAAATATTTTATTCTAAATAAATTAAAGCGCCTATGTAAATATATTTATAAAGATACTTAAGACTACACCAGCTGCTCCGTAACCAACAGTTATAATATTAAAACATTTTAAGTTAAATATTAAAAATAAATAGTAAGGCCGGATGCTTTAGGCATATACCGATTTTATTTCAAATAAAACATAAATATTTTTATATAATTTTTTTTTATCAAGAAATCTTGAATTTTTTCAATAATTTTATGAATTATTTTTCCTCGGTTATCTTAAAATATAGTTTATATTAAAAAATAATTAATTTTATAATATTAATTTAACTATAATTAATTTATAGAACTATGAGACAATACTGTGGCCATTTTTATTAAATTAGACAAGCCAGATATATTTTTGCAGAATATATTTAGTATCCTAAGATTGAGCTTAAGTATTCTTTTATGTAAATAGGATAATATTATTTTATTACCTGTTTTCCTAACATAACCTAGGCCTGAACTATTTTTATAATTAGAATAGACAAAATATTTTTATATTATTTTATTATTATTAAGGTTTCACTATGTTTTGGACACCATAAAATCTAAGAAGTAAAGGAATCGAACCTTTATTTAAGAATATCCTTTCTTCTTTCTGTTAGTTAAACTTATTTGTAAGGTTAAATTATAAAAAATAAAATTAAAATAGTGGGGGGTTTTTTAATAAATTATCTTTTTTTTTTTAATAAATTATCTTAAAATTATGAATATAATAATAAGAAAGCAATCATTAATGAAAATAATCCTGTAGCTTCTGCTAAAGCGAATCCTAAAATTGCAAAACTAAATAATTGTCCTCTGATTTGAGGGTTTCTAGCTGTTGAAGCAATTAATGAAGAGAAAATTAAACCAATTCCTGCTCCAGCTCCGATTAAACCTGAACAAGCTAATCCTGCTCCTAAGTATTTTGCCGCTGCTAACATTATTGTTATTTTATTTATTATAGTGTCTAAGGCTATTGAGACTTTAATTATTAAACTAAATACTTCTTTTATATTTTTAGATGAGCACTAATTTATATTTATTTTAAAGTGGGGATAAATTTTAAATAATATATTACTCTACTGTATTATTAATATTATTTGTTTATAGTCATAAATAGTGTAGGGTATATAACTTATATTATAGTTATATTATTAGAAGATTTATCTTTAAAAATAATTTTGTTAAGTCCTGTAGTATATTTGTTAATATATAACATATATTATAAAAATACTATATATTATTATAGACTATATATTATATAAGAATATAAGGCTGATTTATCTAAAAATTAATAAGTCAGGCATAGGATTCTATTCTCTTAAATTTTAATAATTTAAACAAACGTTTACTGTTATTCTCACTTGCTTTTTAAACATGCTTTAATAAGTATATATATTTATTTGGATAAACAATAAAGTGTTAGATAATTATAATATAATTTTATTAAAATTTACATTTATTTTCTATAATTTTACCATAAATTTATTTATTAATTATTTTATATACCAAAATTAACCTTTAACCTTTCTAAAGTAAAGTATATAATAAAAATTATTATTCTTTAAGTTCAGATTTAGCACTCTAATATAATATTATTTAAAATTAGGGTAAAATCAGAGAATTGAACTCTGAACATCGTCGCCACAAGACGTCATTTTCCCGTTAAACTAATTCTACCTCTTTTATATTAATATTTTAATATTTCATATTTATAGAATATTAAGTAGAATTTAAGTAGATTCAATGATTCTTTTTATAACGAATTCCAAATAAATATTCACTCATTATTAACATTACCATCCTGCTATTGCATCCTTTGCTTAGCTAAAGCAAAAAAGGTAGGTCGCAGCCTCGGTAGGTTAGGCTAGCAATTAATACTATATAAAACACACCCTATGAACCTTACAGCATAAACAAAGAGTAATTCATTATATGGTAAATGAGGTATAAAAAATTAATTCAGTAGAGTTGATATCTTCGCTATTGAAACTGAGGATGATAGACTACAATTCAAACAATTATTGGAATTATAATCTTAAAAATAAAACATTAATTAAAATATATAAATATTCACTAGCTATATTTAAATAAACATTTGAATCTTATAGTACTCGAACCTACAATCACTAATACGAAGAATATAGCGTTTTACCTATTAAACTAAAAATCCTAAATTACTATTCTTTTTTTAAAAAATAAATAAAAATTAGGGTAGCATTAGCTAGGGATTTCTATTTGCTCCTATCCTCATTATTACAAAAAGGTGGATAGCATGCAGGAGGCCAGTGGGGGGGTAAAATTAATATTATTTAATTAAAGATAATATTTATTACTTATTAAAAATAAGATTAAATCTATTAATAAGTTTTAGTAGGAGATAAGACTATAATTAATGAAGCAAAATAAATTATAGATAATCTAATTTCACTTAAATAATTCTCTAATAAAACAGGAGCAAAAACTAAGAAAACTAGTGCTAATAAACCTAATGTAATATAAAGAGCATAAGTAGTAATTACACCACTATCTAATTTAGAAATATTATAACCAGTATTAGTGAAAGTGTTAGATAATCCTTGAGGGCCTAATAATTCAATAACTCCTCTATCAAGAACTTTAGATATAGTATAACCTAATTGTAAACCTATAGAAACTATATAATTGTTATATATTACATCAAATAAGTATTTACCATTTAAGAAAGTATAAATTTTTCTACCTAAATAAGTTTCAGTTAAATCAATAACAAAACTAATACTATTATGATATAAAAATATAGCTAATAAAGCACCAAATAAAGAAAATATAGATGGTAATAATTTTATTAAAATAGGTAAACTAAATTCTGCTTCAATAATAGAAATATTATTAGGATGTATAAATAAAGAATTAGCAAAGAAATCTGAACCTACACCAACAAATAAATCAGAGAAAACAAAACCAAAGAATATACTAAATAAAGCTAATACAAATAAAGGTAAAATTACAGCTAAATTAGCTTCATGTGAATTTAAATAAGAATTTTTAGGTCCATTAGGTACAGTTAAGAAAACTAATGAAATAAGTCTAAATGAGTAGAATGCAGTTATACCAGCAGTTAAACTACCTAATATATAAGCATAAGTTCCACTGAAACTATATTGCCCATATGCTAATTCTATAATTAAATCTTTACTATAGAATCCAGTTAACCAAGGAGTAGCTAATAAAGATAAAGATCCTACTAACATTGCTGTATAAGTGAAAGGTAAGAATTTTATTAATCCTCCTAATCTTCTTACATCTTGTTGATCTGAAAAACTATGTATTACTGCACCAGCTCCTAAGAATAACAATGCTTTAAAGAAAGCATGATTTATTACATGCATTAATGCTACATTATATTGACTTAATCCTACAGCCATTACCATATACCCTAATTGACTGATAGTTGAAAATGCAATAATTCTTTTTAAATCATTTTGAACTAAACCACAAGTAGCAGCAAAAAAAGCAGTAGAAGCACCAACTAAAGTAATTACTAATAAAGCAGTTGAACTATATTCTAATAATGGAGAGGATCTTACTAATAAATATAATCCTGCTGTAACTAGTGTAGCAGCATGAATTAAAGCTGATACTGGAGTTGGACCTTCCATACTACCAGGTAACCAACTATGTAAAGGAATTTGAGCAGATTTAGCCATAGCTCCCATTAATAATAATAAACCTATTATTGTTATTCCGGTTTCATTCATTAAAGGAACTAAACTAAATACAGTTGTAAAATCTAAGGATCCAAAGAAGGCAAAGATGGCAAAAAATCCTATACTTAATCCCATATCACCTACTCTATTCATTGTAAATGCTAATATTGCTGCTTTATTAGCTTGAATTCTAGTAAACCAGAAGTTAATTAATAAATAAGAAACTACTCCAATACCTTCCCAACCAATAAACATAACAAAGAAATTAGCACCTGAAACTAAAACTAACATAAAGAAAGTGAATAATGATAAATAAGAGAAAAATCTTTGATTATGAGGATCTTCAGCCATATAATCAGTAGAAAATATATGAATTAAAGATGAAATATATAAAACTGGAATAAACATAGAAACAGTTAATTGATCAAATAGAAATTCCCAAGAAATTGACAAAAATTCTGAATCAATCCAACTAGTTAAATTTATTGAAACTGGTGAACCACAGAAACCTACTTCATAGAAAGCTATTGAAGCTAAAATTGATGATAATATTAAACAAGTACAAGTTATTACATGTGCTCCTGTTACACCTATTTTTCTACCCATAAATCCTGATACAAAAGAACCTAATAAAGGTAATACTAAAATTGATAAATACATTATGTTCTTAATGAAATATTTCCTCTTAATCTATAATATGCTACAAGTATACTTAAACCTACTACTGATTCAGCACCAGCTATTGAAATTATAAATATACTAAAAGTTTGTCCTATTCCATCATCAAAACTAAAACTAGAAATTAATATTAATAAAGTTACGGATAATAACATTAATTCTATCGCAATAATCATTAGAATTATATTTTTTCTATTTAATATAAATCCTAAAATTCCTACTAAAAATAATAGTAATGATAAATTCATGGTTTGTATTTGTATTTTTCCTTTTGGATTGGCGAACTAAGCCGCCTTAACATTGTATATTATGATTTTTATGTTTAATTATTTTATTGTGGCAAAGAATGCTAGTCTATTATATTCTGAATTACAGTAGACCTTACACAGATAATTAAAAGTTTTCGAGACCTATACAAATTATAAAAATATTTGCAGTGTTTAATTGTAATTTTTCTAATTTTAATAGTTAATTAGACATAAGGGATTATTATATAATTAGAATTTATTTTATTGAAAGCCCTAGCTTATGCTGCTAGTATGGGGCTGATCTAGGAAATAGAAGGAATTAGTTACCTCCCCAGTAATAAACTGCAATAAATAAGAATAACCAAACTACATCTACGAAGTGCCAATATAAAATACCAGATTCATGTCCGATATGGTGAGTATCAGTTAAATGATAATTTAATATTCTTATGAAACCTACAGTAATAAAAATAGTTCCTACAATAACATGTAATCCATGTAATCCTGTTGATGCAAAGAATACTGTTCCAAATACAGAATCAGCTATAGTAAATCCTGCTTCAGAATATTCAATATATTGTAAAACAGTGAATACAATAGCTAAAATTATAGTAATTAAAGTTCCAAAAATAGCACCTTTTCTATCTCCAGCAATTAAAGCATGGTGACCATAAGTTACAAAAGCTCCAGATGATAATAATAAGAAAGTATTTAATAATGGTATACTAAATGGATCTAAAGGTGTTATTCCTAAAGGTGGCCAAACTCCTCCTATTTCAATAGCTGGTGATAAACTAGAATGGAAGAAAGCCCAAAATACACTGAAGAAAGCAAATACTTCACTTACAATAAATAGAACTATTCCTATGATTAATCCTTTTTGTACTTGTTTTGTATGGTGTCCTTCATATGTTCCTTCTGTTATTACATCTCTAAACCATAATCCCATACCTGAAGCTGTTAAAATTAAACCTAAAGTTAATAATAATCCTCCATTAGAATATCCTTGTAAGTACATCACTGCTCCTGTTGTTAAACTTAATAATGAAAAACTTACTAATATTGGCCATGGTGAATTTTCTACTAAATGAAAAGGATGATATTGAAATTTATTTAATTGTATATTATTCATTTTTATTTTTAAATAATTTGTAGACACCTATGCTTATACTTAATTATTACTTTATTTAAATAAGAGTTACATTTATGCCAGAATGCTTATACTTTAGCAAGCAAAGGCCTTGTAAGAAATTTTATAAAATAAAATTATAGTATAGAATAAACTAGTCTATTGTTTATTATAGGTTGCTTATAGAGTTATATTTTTTATATTTTATAACTTCCCTTTTATTTAATAATTTTAATAATTTTAATAATTTTAATAATTTTAATAATTTTAATGATTACAGGAGAAATATAAGTAAAATTGTTTAACAATCAATATGATTAATACTAGTTAAAATATATTGTTATATTAATACAGCATGTTATCCACCTTATTCAGCATACAATAGCAATAGCTGGGGAAAAGATATGAGCAATAGCATCCTTAAAAAGGTAGCAGCTGCATCCTCCTTTGCTAAAGCATAAAAAGGTAAGGTAGCAGGGGGGATAAATTATAAATAAATATAATAAAAAGAGTCTAATATATCAAATTTTTATTTTTATTTGATAAAATTATCGACCTACTTGCTTTAATTAAGCTAAAGCAAGGGGGATAAATTAGTGTAATTCTATAGCATCTTTAATATATGAACATACTAATAAAGTAAATACATAACTTTGAATTAAAGAAACAGCTAATTCTAATCCAATTAAAGCTAAGAAAATAGAGAATGGTATAAAAGTTAACACAGCTACAATTATACTACTACTAAACATTTGATATAAGAAAGTAGATAAAATTTTCAGTAATGTGTGACCAGCAACCATATTAGCAAATAATCTTATTCCTAAAGAAAATGCTCTAGCTAAATAACTTACAGTTTCAATTAAAACTAATAAAGGCACTAAAGCTATTGGTGTCCCAGATGGAACAAAGTATGAAAAGAAATGTAATTTATGGATAGATAAACCTAAAATAGTTACACCAGTTAAGATAGTAAATGATAAACCTATTGTAACAATAATAGAAGTTGTTACAGTATAAGAATAAGGTACATTACCTGTTAAATTAGCTATTAGAATAAAGAAGAATAACGAGTAAATAAGAGGTAAATAAATTTCTTTACCTAATTGTTCTCTTACCATAGCATTTATACTTGCAAATATGCTTTCTAATCCTATGGACCATTTATTAGGTAATAGTTTTGTTTCATTATTTCCCATATAGTGTATTCCAATTATTAAAGTTAATACAAATACTGAATAAAAACCTAAATTAGTTAAAGTTATATTTAAATAACCTAAAATTGGAGCATTTAATCCTAGTAAATTTGTAACTTCGAATTGTTCTAGTGGTGAGTTAATTATTAAATTGATATTTGTGTTTGTATCATGTAACATTTTTGTTTTAATTTCTGTTTTTAACAGTTGAATTTTGTAACTAAGTTTATTATTATTAGTGAAGTATCAGAATTTAGAAATTGACTGAGACCTACAAGTATTTACTATTTTTATTTTTTTTTTAAATAGGAATTTTTTTTTGTATAAGAAAAGAATATTAATTTTACACCTTTTTTATATTTTTTAAATAAATTTAAAGATAGGTGCAATATTCAACTAATAAGTAAACTCTGGATTTACTTGTTTATAAATATAATTTTTAGTTTTGTTTGTTTTGACTTATATATGTAGATTTTGTAAAAAAGCTAATCCATTCCTTTTACCTGAAATAAATAAATAAATAACAAGCATATTATTTTAATAAAATTACGAGTAAAGAGACTTGAACTCTTACGATAAATAAATCATGAATTCCTAAGATTCACCCGGCTACCATTTCGGCATACTCGCTTGCACCCTTAGCAGTAGCCTTCGCTAAAGCAATGTTTGATCCAGGATAGGAAAAAACAAAAATAAAAATGAATATAGGAAAAATGCTTATATAAATAAATTAGTGATAATTAAGGAGTAGAGTAATCGAAACTCTGTATATAAAGTGTAAATTTATCGCTAAACCACTCAGCTAACCCCTTTAAATTATTTTTATACTTTTAATTATTATAAAATATATAAATAGAATGTAGTCCTTTACTATGGAGATACTCTTTTTTAATGGCTTATAGTGCACCACCTCCCTAGCAGTAGCCTTTGCATCCTTTCCTTTGCTAAAGCAAGCTAAATCAAAAAAAGATAGTAAGCAGGCAGCTAAAGCAAGAGTGAATACAATACATACACGGCCAAAGATCTGCCTTGTTATTATTAGCATGATTGGATGTTTAGCTTTGCTATTGCATATCACTATCTCCAGTAATGCTGGCATACTAGTAAAAATTATTCCAATATTGTTCCAATAGACGGGGGGTAATATATTTTTTATTTTCCAGCAGCACTTTCCAGTACGGCTACCTTGCTATGACTTTTGAGATGTTACTTAAATGAATTAACTAAAGCTAATTATCTTAACAAAGGTGTTCTATGATTTATTCATCCTTAAAAAGGTTATGAATTAATTATAAAATAAACTTTAGTTCTAGCCGTTTAATTAGGTCTAGTATACCTTTATAAAAGTTTTAATTTCGCTCCAGTTTCCTCCAAGTTAAACTCCTTCCCAGCGACAGACAGTTAGTTCATCACGAATACAATCTTCACCGTTGCGCTAATGATCAACGATTACTCGAAATTCCTTCTTCATGTCGCCGAATTGCAGACGACAATCCGACTAAATATTAACTTTCTTTAATGATTAGCTCTTCCTTATTTCCCTATTTATGCCAAATACCTAGTAGGCAAGGCTTAAATATAATTATAATATACTTTTTAGCCATATTAAATTTTAAGGAACGGTTTCGCATCACTTTGTAAAAGTTTTTGTGGCACGTCTATAGCCCAGTTCATGGGGGCCATAACGACTTGTCTTAGCCCTAAATGATACTCTATCAGTATCATTAATTGTTAAGTATAAATTAACAACAAGGATTTCGTCCGTTAGTGGAGTTAACCTCACTTCTCACAATACGGACTGACGACAGCCATGCAACACCTGTAACATAAGCATTTTAAAAAAACACTTTATTTTTAATAAATTAAAAACTTTGTTATGCAAGAACTGGTAAGATTTTACGCGGATTATCGTATTAAATAACATGCTTCACTTCGTTTGCTTCGAGACCGACTAATTTTTTTGTTTTCAACTTTGCAGTCGTACTCACATGGCGGAATGGTTATCGTGTTAACATAGCCACCAATTTGAATATAATTGGCAACCACCATTCATCGTTGACAGAGAGTGGTATCTGGGTATCTAATCCTATTTCCTATACTCACCTTCGTTTCTCAGCGTCAATCATTAGTAGATAAAAAGCTTTCACCCTTAATATTCCATTTAGTATCTAAGGATATAAGACCTCCTCTAAATATTATTTAATATATCCTCTATTTGATTCTAGCTTTTATTAATTTATTCCTTTATTAATTGAATATTTTATTATTCTATCTAATTTAGAAAATTTATTTAGATTTTAAATATTTAATTTTTTATATTTTCTTGTCCAAACTTTGGATTTAGAAAAGAGAATAAAGTTTAAAGCTGCCTACACACCCTTTACGCCTGATTAAGACGACTAACGTTTGCGTCTCTGGCCTTACCGAGTCTTCTGGCACCAGATTTGGACAACACTAATAGTAAGGTAATGTCATTATCTTCCCTTACGTTATCACACTTGACACAAGTATGATTTCAGTTAGCTAGTTCACTCTTGCGAGCATTGACTAATATTCTCGACTGCTGGTAGTAACTACTACTTGGGAGATTTCATTCCCGATGTGGCCATTTGCTCTGTCAAGCTTGGCTATCGATCGTAGGCTTGGGAGGCCTTTACCCTTCCAACTACCTAATCGAAATAAATAGAATCCTAAAGCAGAATTATTCCTTTTTGTTATTCCTTTTTGTAATAAATAATAGTTTATTTATTTTCTTGTGACTCTATAATTTTATTATAAGAATCAATGAATTATCTCCTATTTACGGAGACTCTAGGGTATCTTATTTACTTTCCTCACCTTTACACCTTATTAACTTTTAAGCTAGTGCTCTCAATATTATTGAGATTTAAGCCTATAGGTTAACAACGATTCGCATGTCTTAAAACTACTGAAAAACGTTCAATCAGAACCAAAATTAAATTCTTTCTTATAAATTAAACAATATTTGTTGGCTAATTTTATTTTTTATATATGTTTACTTTTTTTTAGTAAAGAAAAACACAGCTAAGTAATTTAAACCTAGCTATTGTTGGTGATCTTAATATATAATATTAAAGTGTGCCATTAATAAATTATTGTTGTATTGTATTTACTATTTAATAGTAATAATTATTATCTCTTTTATATTTTTATATTTTTATTTATTTTATATATTTATTAAAATATATTTTATACGGGCACTGTGAGATTTGAACTCACGACTTTATTCAAGTTCTCGTTTTCAAGACGAGTGCCATAAACCAGACTCGACCAAATACCCTTTAATTTTTTATTATTATTTTATTTTTTGTATTTATAATACAGTAATATTATTCCTTTTATTTTTTGTAATTTTATTTATTCATGAATTACTTTGTATGTTTATATAAGTTATTACTTACTGTGCTAAGGTCATATTATAAGGTAAAAAATAAGCACAATATAGCTTAATAAGAGCAGCCTTTTCATTTTTAAAAAATAAATTTATTAAGACCGAAGGGAATCGAACCCTTATAATATCCATTATGAGCGGACTGCATTAACCTATTATGCTACAGTCTTATGATGTAATTAATACCCTCTAGATGTTCATACATAAATTAGATAGCTAGAAACAGAGTTGGCCTATCATTTTATAATTAAAGTAGTATATGAATACATAAATATATTGAGCAGTAAAGGAATCGAACCTTTTACGGCTATTAACCAATTCTTTTACAGAGAATCACCATTACCAATCGGATCACCTGCTCTTAGATTATATTTTTTATTTTATTTGTGGCTTACTTTTTACTCTTTTAGTTATTTAGAGATTATTATTGTTTTTATTTATTTAAATATTTTATTTTTATATTTTTATATTTTTTAAAAGCACCTGGACTTGAACCAGAACTTTCTCCTTAAAAGGGAGACACTCCACCACTCGAGTTCTGCTTTCTAACTATACTTCCACCATTAATTTTTAATTTTATACCCTTTTCTTTTCTATCTCCAGCAATTAAAGCATGGTGACCATAAGTTACAAAAGCTAAATGCTGCCTTAATTATTAAGGCTTGAATATTTTTTTTAATTATAGTGCTTAAAGGCAAGGCAAGAGGTAAATCTAGCTTAAGCAATGCATGACCGTTAGTCTGCAAGTAATATAAAAATAAATAATATAAAATCTGAGTTGACCAGATTCGAACTGATATAAGCCATTACCAAAAAATGGTGTTTTCCCAAGTTAAACTACAACTCATTTAAGTCTAAAGATTTTTCTGCCGAAAACTGGAATTGAACCAATATCTAAATCTTACAAGGAATTCATTTTACCTGTTAAACTATTTCGGCCTTTGCCTTGGGAGAGAATTGAACTCACATATCTATATCTTCAGAATAGCGCTTTGACCACTAAGCAACCGAGGCTTTTTTAATTTTAATATGCTACTTTAAAATATGAGAGCATAACTTATTTTATATTATTATTTATTATATTTTATTATTAGGATAAGTCCGTAATTTATTCTATAATTAAAATTTATTGGAGAAAGATAGATTCGAACTATCATATTTGTAATGCAAATACAACTGATTACCATTATCAGATTTCCCCTTTTTTATATCTTTTTCTTTTTGTTTTTATATATATTAGAAATAGAATCTCTTTTAAAATAATATTATTTTTTAAAGAATATGACTAGTTAATTAAAAGTAATAGTAAAATTAATGTTATTAATTTAATTTAGATAAATATAAAATATTTCTATTCTAATTTCTCGGCACCTCTTAATTAATAATGAAGGGCTTAGTAACACTACTAAATAAGGCTTTAATTAAAAAAATTAAATTTAGTAAAGTCTTATAATTTAAAGCCCATCCATGCATTTTTATACCAAAGGTTTTCTGTGCTACCCTTGCTTTAGCAAGGTAAAATAATAGGAAGCAATCAAGCTAGCTTTAGTAATGCAAAAGGAAAGTGGGAAATTATTCAGAATTAAATAAATGTAAACTATAAAAAAAAATTGTAAAATAATAAAAAAACAATAGGGCAAGAAAGATTCTCTTAGTTTAATGGTTAGAACTACATTCTTCTAAAGTGTTAATTTTGGTTCGAGTCCAAAAGAGGATATAAATAAAAAATAAAATAATAATATATAAATAGTTATAGTGTATTACAAAAGATATGATTAATTATTGTTTTTAAACTTTATGTTTTAATTTATCTACTATATAACCCTTAATAAAATTAAAATTTATTATCTTCAGCCATATTCAAGCTATGTTAAGTTATACCCCTTTAATTATTTATTATATAAGGACAAAAGCAGAGCTTTAAAAATAAGTTACCAATCTTAACAAAATTTCAGATGGGTAAACTAGAAAATCATATTTATAAAAAGTGCTTTTAAAGCAATCAAATTTTAGGTAAACACTTGACCTAAGCATAAATATATTAAACTTAATGCTTTGCCTTATTCCTAACTTCTATTTTTATTTATTGGCATGGTTTAGCTTAGCCTGGCTTAGTAGAATATCAAAGCAAGAAATATTTGATAATTTAAAAACTTCATTGAAAATAATTAAATATAAAAATAATAAATATTCATTTTAACTAAATAATTTAATTCATTATTTAATTCAATTTATGAATAAAAATAAATCACTCCTTTCTATAGAATCAAAACCAAACTTAGCACTATATAATAATAGCATCTGATTAGATCATAGTTAGGCTAAAGCTAGGATTATTTATATCAACCCTTTATAATAGTAGATTTCGCAAGACCTATCTAGCTTCTATTTATTTAAGTAAAAACCAAGCAAGCTATACCTTAGGTCTACCGTGCATTATTAAGTAGGTATTAGTCTTAAAAGGCCCAGGGCAAGTATATAAATAATATTATCTATATGTTGCAATTATTAAAAAAATAATATATATTTATTACATAAAAATGATTAATATAAATATTATGTAGGGTTTGGAGCCTTTGACGAGGCGATAGAAGTAATGATAATTAAAAAAATATAAATGAAAAATATTTTAATAGATATATTAGCTTTTGGAGCTCTACTTTCGAGTGTTTTAGTTATAACATCTAAAAATCCTGTAATAGCAGTAATTTTTTTAATCTCTGTATTTGTTAATGCAGCAGGATATTTAATTTTATTAGGTGTAGGATTTATAGGAATATCTTATATTATAGTATACGTAGGAGCTATTACAGTATTATTCCTTTTTGTAATAATGATGATAAATATCAAATTAACTGATATATTAGAAACAGGTTCACAATATACAAAAAATTTACCTTTAGCTTTAGCAATAGGATCATTATTTATTTATGAAATATTTACTATAATGCCATTTAGTTTTAATAATGTATCTATAATTTCTGTATTATTAGAAACTTTAACAAATTTTAATAGTTTCTTATTTAATAATGAAATATCTGCTATTAATTCTGTTAATACTGCTATTAATCCTAATATTGCTGATACTACATTTACTAATTTCTTACAAATTGAAGCTATTGGACAACATCTTTATACTACTGGTGCATTCTTATTAATAATTACTAGTGTTATTTTATTATTAGCTATGGTTGCACCTATATTTATTTCTAAAAATAAATCTAGTATATAAGTATAAATATATTACCCCCCCTTTGTTAGGGCTTTAGCAAAACAAATCAGAAGTAATACAATAACACAAGAAAGAAATAATAGTTTAAAAGTAATAGGTACATTATAATTTATAAATAAGTAAATACTCTAATAGTATAAAGGTAATACAATAGTTTATTAAATTATTAACATAGGTTCGATTCCTATATAGAGTAGAAAATAAAATCAGTGATTAAATGTAATAACATTGATTTAATATTATAACCTTAAAGGTTACAAATACTTACATAATATAATTTTAATTAATTAATAATTAAATAACGAGCTAAAAAGAAAAATAAATTATCAGTAAAATGATTAAAATACAGAAATATACTAGTCCCGCCTCCGGCACTAGTAGTTTACATTTAACTAATAAAACTGTTAATTCTTACATTACTAAATTCTGGAGTGATGTATATTCACCAATAATAAATACTAGTAGTAATAAACATCTAATGATATTAGTAAAAGTACAATACTCTGAAACAATCTTAGGTTATAGAACTCTAGGTCATCTAAGAAAAGTTAACTATAGTGATAAAGAATTGTTTACTAACTATATAGTACAAAGATTAAATATTCTAAATGATTCATACAGTGTATTACCTATATCAGATTTAATTTTTAGTTATATTATTAGAGATGGTTTAGCTACTTTAGAGGATTCAAAATCATTTAGTCAAATAGAAGATAAAGAAATAGCTGTACATAGATTTAATAATATTAATTTACCTGTTACTATGGATCCATATAAATATGGTGATGTAAGAAGTAAACAAGTGTTAGCTAACTGTACTAGATACATTGTACAATCAATAACAAATAAGTTATTTGAAATTGATGTAACAATGGGTGGATTAGTAAATAATGTAACATTATTAGGCGGGTCAGATCTAAAATGGATTGATACTACAATATCTGGAGATTTATTCAAAAGAGAAATACAAAAGTCTACTATATATTTCCTAGATGGAGAAGTTGTATTAAGAAAAGCAATCTTATCGGCTAAACCATTTAAAAAAACTAAATTGGACTCCAAACTTATTTCTAAATTCATCACTTTGGACATCGAAACAATTAAACAAGGAAATCAATTAATTCCATATTTAATATGTGCTTATAACGGTTATAATTATATAACTTCATACATCGATTCAACTATGAATCAAACTTTGTTATTCTCTAATTTCTTAAATCAATTATTAACATTTTTTAGTAAATCAGGTACAAAACTTACAGTGTACGCACACAATCTTGGTGGTTTTGATGGAGTATTTTTAATGAAACATCTCCTTAATTACGGTAAAGTTAAACCATTGATTTTTAATGGTAGAATTGTTAGTCTAGAATTAAAATTAAATGTAGCAGGTTACCTAGGTAAAACTATTTTATTTAAAGATTCATATCAATTATTACCTTATTCATTAAGAAGTTTATGTGAAGCATTTAACATAAACCTAGCCAAAGGTTGGTTCCCTTATCTTTTTACAGATATATTTTATAAAGGGGTATTACCTTTATTTGAATATTGGAATATAACTTTAACTGATTACCAATTATTAGAAAATAAGTATCTTAACTTAATCTGGAGCTTTAGAGATGAAGCATTAAAATATTGTAAACTTGATTGCTTGTGTTTACATCAAATATTAACTATATTTAATGAAATAATTTATAAAGAATTCAAGGTTAACATTCACAACTCACTAACACTACCATCTCTAGCAATGAGAATATATAAAACATTGTTTATGCCTGAAAATACTATTTATCAACTATTAGGTAAAATAGAAAAAGATATTAGAGAATCTTATACAGGTGGAGCTGTAGATGTTTACATACCACATAATAGAATAGGTAGCTTCTTTTCTAAATACTTTAGAAAGTTGTATAGTTACGATGTTAACAGTTTATATCCAACAGTAATGGCACAAGGTTTAATGCCTGTCGGTTTACCTGTAATTTTTGAGGGTGATATAAGAGCAATTGAACCTAATGCATTTGGATTCTTCTATTGTAAAATCACTTCACCTACTTATTTAGAACATCCTTTATTACAAAGAAGAATTAATACTTCTGAGGGAATAAGAACTGTAGCAGGTTTAGGTACTTGGGATGGTTGGATATCATCTATAGAAATGGATAATGCAATAAAATATGGTTATTCATTTATGATTATTAGAGGTTATGAATTTAAAGCTGAAAATATATTTAAAACTTATGTTGAAAGAATGTATGAATTAAGATTATCTTATCCTAAAGGAACCCCCATGAACCTTATTGCTAAACTTTTAATGAATAGTCTTTATGGTAAACTTGGAATGAAAGATCAATTGACTACAGTTGAAATATTCAAATTTAATAATGATGGAGATTACTTAGCATTTGAAAAATTACTAGATAAATGGGGTAACTCTATACATGATTGGATTGTACTAGATAACCATATAGTAGTGATTAGAGATAAAACATTATCACTTAGAACTAATCCAGATACTTCATCATATCATGGTAGTGATATTAATATAGCTATTGCTGCTTTTGTAACTTCGTATGCCAGATGTTACATGTCCTATTTTAAAAATAATCCTGATTTCCATTTATATTACTCTGATACTGATAGTATAGTAATTGATTCTCCTTTATCGGATAACTTAGTAGGTAAAGCTTTAGGACAAGTTAAATTAGAACATATAATTAAAAATGCTGTCTTTTTAGCTCCTAAAGTATATGGTTTAATTACTGATGAAAATAAAGAAATCATAAAAGTTAAAGGTGTTACTCCTGATGCCTTAACTAATGAATCTATAACATTTGATAATTTAACTAACTTACTAATACAAAATACTCATAAAGATTTTACTCAAGAAAAATGGCATAAGTCTATTACTAAAGGTACAATTACTGTTTCTGATATAGCTTATACTTTGAAAGTAACAGCTAACAAAAGAAAACCTTTATATGTTGATGGTTACTATGAAAATACTACACCTTACTTCTATAATGAAATAGAAGTAGTTAAAAATAATTCTAAATCTTAAAACTCAACTAGTTTTATTTATCTTTATTCAACTAAAGTATTAATTACTTTATATTTACCCCCGCTTTTTAAATTTAACGAATCTTACCAGAATCGAACTGATAACTCATAAATGACAGACTACAAAGTTTTCCATTAACCTAAAGATTCTTACGTTATATTAACTTAACACTCGGGTGCTTTAGCTACTACCTAACTTTTGCTGCCTTACCCTTTTTATGCTTTAGCAAAGGAGGATGCATGCTACCTTTTTAAGGATGCAAAGTGGGGGAAATATACTATAAATTTTAGTATTATTCTAATTATTAAGATCAAAGCTATTATTTTCATTTTTATTTATTTTTAAGTAATTGTATACTGTTTAATAAGATAGATGTTATAATTCCTCCTCGGATTCTATTGCTAAAGCATGCAGGGTATCAAAATTAATCAGATAATACAGAGAATCTGTTAGGATGGGTTTCAATCCCACTAACGATATCAGCGAAAGTTTGTGGCTTACTAAATAGTGCAGCTCCGCTACCACTAGTTTTTGTACTTGCTTATTAGCTTTCCATTTACTAATAGCTAAGTTACCAACTATTATATTTATATAAAGCACAGGATGTAAGCATTTGCTAAGCTCCTGATTTGCTAGGGTAGAGTGTGCTAAAGCTAGAGCAAAAAGGGGGGGAAAATTTCAGCATTAATTTTAAAAATTAGTAAGGTGCTAAATCAAAAGCAATTAATATACTAGGCACTAATATGATGAATGCTACTGCTACTGGTAATAAATTTAACCAGCATAATTCAATTAAAGCATCATATCTTAATCTAGGTAATGTTGCTCTAAACCAAACAAACATAAAACAGAATATACAAGCTTTTATACCTAAAACTATTGAGGATATATTTATATAAGATTCATTTACAAATAATTCAGGTAAATTATAACCACCTAAGAAAAAAATAGCTGTAATTGTACTAAATAAAACAATAGAACAATATTCAGCTAAGAAGAAGAATACAAATGGTACACTAGAATGTTCTGTGAAGAAACCAGCTACTAATTCTGATTCTGCTTCTTGAAGATCGAAAGGAGTTCTAGAAGTTTCAGCTAAAATAGAAATGAAATAGAAAATAAATACAGGTAATAAAGGTAAAATAAACCATACAGCTTGTTGACTTTCTATTATTGTTGTATAATTTAAAGATCCTGTTAATAATATAATTATTAATACTGCTGAACTTAATATTAATTCATAACTTATCATAGCTGCTGTTGATCTTAAAGATCCTAAGAAAGCATATTTAGAATTAGCACTCCACCCGGCAAATAATATACCATATACTCCTAAAGAGGATAAAGCTAAACTATATAAGACTCCTAATGAAAAATCTGAAATGGTTAATCCTTCTCCAAAAGGAATTACTCCCCAACCTAATAAACTAAAAATTAATGCTGAAACTGGAGCTAAATAAAATAAAACTTTATTTGATTGAGATGGTAAAACTGTTTCTTTAAGAATTAATTTTAAAGCATCACTAAAAGGTTGTAAAATACCATAATAACCTACAGTATTAGGTCCTACTCTTCTTTGCATAGCAGCTAATTGTTTTCTTTCAATAATTGTCATGAAAGCTACAGATAATAGTACAGGTAATAATATTATTAATACATCCATTAAATTTATTAATATATCTAATATATTAGAGATTAAATTATTTTTTATCATTGGTATTTTTTAATTTTTATTTATTTTTATTCATAAATTTAACTAAATAATGAATTATTTAGTTAAAATGAATATTTATTATTTTTATATTTAATTATTTTCAATGAAGTTTTTAAATTATCAAATATTTTAATGCATTCGCTTAGAATATTACACGAATATTAGCATTATTTAATTTATAAAGCGTACCTTTAGCTAGGCTATATACAGATTAGTTGCTAGCTTTACTCTATTATTATCAACTAGGTTCTAAGCCTATATTGAGAAAGCAGGGGGTAAAACATGGCAATATAATACAGAGGTAGGCTAATTAAAACAATTATAATATTATAATACACTATAACTATTTATATATTATTATTTAATATTTTATATATTATTATTTCTTTTGGACTCGAACCAAAATTAACACTATAAAAATAATGCAGTTTTAACCATTAAACTAAGAAAAACTTTCTTGCCCTAATTTTCATTGTTTTACTTGTTAGCTTTACTAAAAACATGTAGGCCTTTTTTTTATAAAATAATAATAATATTTAATTATGAAATGTTAACCTTTAGCCAGCAGAGTTAAATAGAAATATTTTATATTTATCTAAATTAAATTAATAACATTAATTTTACTATTACTTTTAATTAATTATTTAATGAAAAATAAAACAGAATCAATTAAAAAGTACAGGTGCTCTATGCAGTAGCAAAGCTAGACCTCTGGTCATGCTAAGGGTCAGTAAATATGGAACATAAATAAATGTCAAATATAAAATTAAATTAATAGCCGAAAAAAGGAATTGAACCTTTGTTATACCGTCATGAATGGTATGTTTTAACCTATTAAACTATTTCAGCTCACAATTTGAGGACACAGGCCTGTATAGAATTAAAGCTAGCCACACTCATTTCTTTTACAATAATTTATTTTTTAATACAGTTTTGTATATTTATATTAAATGATTAACCTATTTAGTATAAAATTTTATCTGGACCATAGATTAATATTTATGTATAATTAGAGCAAGGCTATTAAGTAAACATAGCTAAAGCTTGTTTTACCTGACGAGGTATGCATATTACAGCATACTAAAACCAGAGCAATGTTACTGCTCCTTTCCTTAAGGTGGATAGCATCTGCAAGCAAAGGGGATAAATTGTAGCTTTTTTAATATTAGTTTGATTCAGTAGCTAGATCCATTAAAGTATTTTCTAATAGACCAATTGTCGGAACAATAAATAAGAACCAGGCAAAGTAGAATGCAGTAGCAATTTGCCCTATTTCAACATAAGGTGTGTTAGGGTGCTGGCTACCAATCCACATTAAGATAAAAAAGTTAACAACGAAAGCCCAGAAGAAGAATTTCATAGCAGGTCTGAAAGCCATACCTCTAATTCTAGATACATCAGTTAAAGGTAAAACTAATAAAATTAATAATGAACCAAACATAGCTAAAACACCTAATAATTTATTAGGAATAGATCTTAATATAGCATAGTAAGGTAATAGATACCATTCAGGTACAATTGAAGGAGGAGTTTGCATTGGATTAGCCGGAATATAATTATCACTGTGTCCTAATAAATTAGGATAATAGAAAACTAAAATAGATAATACTAATAAGAATAAAAATATAGTTACTAAATCTTTAAATACAAAATAAGGATGGAAAGCTAATCTATCAGTATTAGCAGTAATTCCATTAGGATT
>Ga0209222_1000039_pt1 | contig 39088 bp, 70 predicted proteins | sample BlaSpr_A8_Ref_O3_FD_187991 | JGI IMG/M metagenome (GOLD analysis project Ga0209222, IMG submission 187991) | Forest soil microbial communities from Thunder Bay, Ontario, Canada - Black Spruce, Ontario site 2_A8_Ref_O3 (SPAdes) (version 2) | ecosystem: Environmental > Terrestrial > Soil > Boreal...
CAATTAAATATTTAAATTGATATCTGTTGGGGTCGACATTTGTCGGCCCTTTCCATTTAAGGAGATATTATGATTATAGCACAGATGATTATTTGGATTCAGGTAATCCTTGTAGCAGCAAAAGCCTTTGGCTTTCTTGATTTAAATTGGAGTTTGACCCTCCTGCCCTTAATTTTTATGACTTTTTTAGCCTGTGTCATCACAGCAAGCAATACTGTTGAAAAAAGAGGAGAACAAAATGACGGACTTGAATAAGTTCCAATCTATACACGATCCTTCAAGAGATACCATCGGTAAGATTTATACCGATATGGTGCAAAATGGCCCAAAAGACCGTGTAGAAGTTGGTGACATGAAAAATGAACTCATGTCCTCTTTGGTTGAAGATCTAAACGAAGAGTTAAATGACCTGGCTCAAGATAAAGATTTCGAATTATTTGATGGTAAGCCCTATTACCTTCGTGTCTATGAAAAAAGAGATTATATTATGCAGGATGTATTCCGTCGCAATCTCTATCGAACCCTATATAGACCCTATCCTGAACCTGATAGTCTAGTATTTTGGAGATCTGCTGATAGAAATACAATTAAGTTCTGTTGGTCGCTCCCAGAGCGTTATGCGATGCGCAACATGCTTGAATCCCCCGATCTCTTTTGGGATAGAACTGAGGAGCTTAGGATGATCCAGGCTTGGGAGAATTTCGAACTGGAAGCATTTGGGTTCATCAAAAACGAGATCGGAGAATGGATAGAGAATGATCGCTGGAAGGGCGATGTAGACTTGAAAGCTGCGCCAAAGGCTGGTTCCCATATCATTATCCCCACTTTCTAAAAAAAACGCCAGAGCATAGTACTTAAGATACTATACTCTAGCGACGTGATTTTTAACAAAGTTCAAGACTCAAATTCCTTTTAACTTCTGTCCACATTTCCTCAAAGGAAATTCATCGCCCTATAACCCAAACTTAAATATTTAATTCGACATAAATAAATTTCTTTAGTAGTTTCCAGTAAAAGGGAGTATAGCACCCTTAAAAAGGCTATTTTTGGCTGTTATATAGCGGAGACAGCCCCGCAAAACAAAAAGGTTTTTATATAGATGGATGAAGTCTTAGAACAAAACGAAGTTGCCGAGGTCGTACCTCATGAGACTACTCAAGAAGAAACAATTCAGCAGGAAGCTCCTCAACAGGATGTTGATCCGAGACAAGAGCGGAATTGGAAAGAACTAAATAGAGCGAAACGAGAGCTTGAAAAAGAGCTGAGATTGCAAAGGGAAATGAATGAAAGACTGCTTCAGATGCAGCCTAAAATTCAAAACCTTCCTGAGGCTGATGAATTAGATGCCATTGCAGAGAGTGATTATCTCCAGAAAGGACAAAACAAGAAGTTAGTCCAAAAAGAGCTAAATCCTCTTAAAAAAGAAATTGAGGACCTTAAAAAAGATCTTCATTTCCAAAAGCAAAAGGATCTTGTCAACAGCTTATCAAGAAAATACTCAGATTTCAACGATGTCGTGACGCATGAAACATTAGCTTTACTAGAAGAACAAGAGCCAGAACTGGCCGAAGCAATTGCCTCATCGCAAGACCCTTATAAGATTGGTGTCCAGTCTTATAAGTATATTAAAGCCTTAGGATTATCGGACAAAGTCCCTGATTCAAGACGCTTGAAGGAAGTTGAAAAGAAGCTGGATAAGAACTCTAAAACGGTTCAAACCCCACAAGCTTACGAAAAACGACCTATGGCCGAAGCATTCAGGATGACAGAAAGCGATAAAACTAAGCTCTACCAAGAGATGATGGGATATGCGCAACAAGCTGGCGGCTCTTATTAAAATTGAGGTTTAAAAATGACCGTTAGCATTTCTACAATGCCTCCGCAAATTCAGCAGAGGTACAACCAGAAGTTGCTCTCGACTCCAGAACGCAACTTGATTCACAACCTTTTTGCGGTACCTGTTGAGCTTCCAGACAACCAAGGTTTTATCGATAGACAATCAAGATATGATCGTCTCGATTTATTCCCTGTGCCTTTAGATGATGCACAGACAAACCCACCAAGCCAACAGCTTAATCGCGTTGACGTGGACTGCCGTGTACGTGTTTACGCGACCTATATCGTGTTGACCCGTCAGGTGACTATTACAAACGAAGATCCTGTTCTGAATAGTGCTGCAGCCCGTTTGGGACAAGCTATGAGAGAAACTCAGGATGTCCTGCAAAGAGACAACCTCGAGGCTACAGCTTCGATAGTAAATTCCGTAAACGGAAACAATGGCGATTTACCTAGTGAAATGGCTGCAGACGACGTTACAGACGTGTTTACACTTCTTCAAAACAACTCTGCTGAGTTTATCACAAATATCGTAGGTGCCGAGGATAAGTTCGGGACATCACCAATTGGCGATTCCTATGGTTGCATGATGACAACCAGAATGATCCCTGTCATGTACTCCATGAGCGGTTTTGTGAAGAAATTCCAATACCCAAATATCAACAGCACTCTTAGCACTGAAATTGGCGGCGTGAATAACGTTCGTTTCTTCGTTTCTGAGCAAGGTTCTGTAACTCCAGGGGCTTCATTGCTCGGCAATGACATCGCTAACTGCTTTGTGGCTGCAAAAGAGTCATATAAAGTCGTGTGGCAAACAGGCGGTAAAGCTCGCTTTATCTATCTGCCTCCTGGCTATAACAATGACCCATGTATGCTTCGGCATACCGCTGGCTGCTCGTTCTACCAAGGACAATGCATCACCAATGACCAGTGGATCGTTAATTTACGTTCAACAGGTATTTAAGGAGGATTAATATGTTACCTTATCAAATGATCGCAGGGGGACAGTTTAACCCTACTTTGAGCACTGCTTACACTGTAAGTTTACAGTCTCAAAACCCTCCTGATTTTATCGAATTGAGAAATATGGGGATGAACGCATCCAATGGATGGGGTCAAGTATCCCGTGCACAAGAATTAATGTGGTGGTGGCAGCGTGAAATGGCACAAGGGACTGCAAAAGGTCTTCGCCAGACATCTGATGCCTCTAACCCTGCCGTGATTGCAAGTTTCTTGGCTTCTGGAGGGATCACAACCTACAGCACAAGCAATCCCCCAACCTTTGCTCCTTTGGCGGCTACAGCGATCACTAACGCAAATCCTGCGGTAGTCTCGATGTCCAATACCGGAACAATTGCTGTGGGTGACTGGGTACGTCTAACTGGCGTAACCGGCATGGAGCAAATTTCTGGCTACACTTTCCAAGTGACTGCCGTAACAGCAAATACAAGCATCACCTTATTGTTGAATGCTTCAGGATTTGCTGCTGCTGCAACGGCTGCGGAAGTGACCAAGTTCTACCCAAATAAGATGTATCCAAGATACGCCTTTATTACTTCGATTAGCCAAGCTAATCAAGCGGTAGTAACTTTTAGCGCAAATACCGATTTCACCCCTGGTGAAAATATTGGTTTCCGTGTTTCTGAACCTTATGGGATGACCCAAATCAATAATCAAACTGGCCGCGTTTTGAGTGTCACAAACACTTCTTCGTCTTCCAGCGTGACAGTTGATCTGAACACAAGTGGATATACCGCTTTTGCATTCCCAACAAGTGCGGTGGCTGTTGTAGGAGTAACTCCTGCTGTGGCTGTTCCTGCAAGCTCTGGCGTCGTGCCTCTCAATGGATCGGCTACGATTCCTCAATCGCCTCCAGGAACAAATCTCTTAGATTCTTTCGACAACAAAAACACAAGAGTCATCAATTTTGGTGCTTCGATGTTTGTTAATGGCCAGTCGTCAGATATTTGGGAGTGGAGAGCATATAAATACGACAACTATGCAACCTCATAAGGGTTGAAGAAGGATCGCCCCTTAAAAAAGGGCGATTCCTTTTATGTAAAACAGATTTACACAAGGTAAGCAAATGGTAGAAATCAGAACCTTCGGAAGAAAAGCCACTAATAAAGGGACTCCTGAAGGAAATGCAGAACTCTTAAAAAAAATGCGTAAAGAGCATGACAAACCCGTTAAGGGCATGTTTGAATTTATCGATGCTCAAGGCGGATGGATAGAATTCGGATATAGAGTTTTTAAAGGTGAAGATCCAATGACCATCAAGCTTGTCCACGGTGAAATTTGCGAGCTTCCAATGGGAATTGTCAAACACCTAAATAATACAAAGAAAAAGATTAGAAAATTTAAAGCTGATCTCGATGCCGCTGGCAAAATGAGTGAACATACTGTTGTTTCGCGCCTTCGTTTTACTCCGATGGATGTAATCTAATGGCTTTACACGAGATCATACCAAATTGGAAATATATCACGAATATTACCAACGCGCTCGAAGCCGTGGTGACTTGTTCTGAGCCTCATAATTTCTTTTTGTATGAACTCGTGACTTTGCATGTCTCCAAATACTATGGAATGATCCAAGCGGATGGAATCACCGCCAAGGTCATTAATCTTGATTCTACGACGATAACGCTAAACCTGGACACTACATCCTTCTTTCCCTTTGTTTACCCCATAGAACAAAGCCTAGAGATTTTAACAACACCTCCCCATGTAGTTCCTTCAGCAAGCGGAATCATCGATGGTTCAGGCTATGAGTTTGCTTCCCAGCCATTTGGCAGCACCTTAAACGATGCTTTTGACAATGTGAGGACATTTTGAGTATTGCAACCCTCAATGATATTGTTAATAAGGTAAGACGCTTAACGGCCTCTGGAAACTCTTATCAACTAACCGATAGCCAAATCATCGATTATATCAATAGTTTCTATCTTTATGATTTCCCAGCAAATTATCGATCCTTAAAGCTTAAAGACAAGCTGACATTCAATACTCAACGGGGTATTGATACGTATGCTTTCGATAAAGAGCATTACTCGACAGTAGAAGCGCCATGCTATTGTTTAAAACGCGATGTGCCCCTTTTCTTTGATACTTGGAGTTTCTTTACTTCCTGGTTCAACTGGCAAAATCAGGAGAACTTTACTGAAGGTAACGGAGGTCCTGGCCCATATAGTGGGATTGTGCAAGCAACTCCTATCATACGGAGCACGAACAACAACCCAATCACCACAACACAGCTTACGAGCACTCAAGTTTTTCCCGCAGGTCAACCGGTTTTTCCAAACGATGCAGTCTTTGGAAGAAGCCAAAACCTACTCATCACGGTAAATATTGGACTCGGCAACACTTTAAATGTAACAGATGATGGAGCAGGAAACCTTATTGGAAATTGTTTATCAGGTGGCTCAATCAATTATGATACAGGAGAGATCTCTAATCTTATTTTCACAAGTAGCGTTCCTTCTGGAGCTGAAATTCAGATTCAATACAACCAAGCAGTACTTTCAGTACCTCTTGCAATCCTTTTCTTCCAAAATCAATTTATTCTGCGTCCTATCCCAGATCGTGGCTACACCGTTGAATTAACTGCATATCGACTGCCATCGCAAGCACTACTTGGTTCCAAAGACCCTAACAATCCTAACTTTGCCGGCGCTCCAGAGCAAAATGAATGGTGGGAAACTTTAGCCTTCGGTGCGTCTAAAAAGATCTTTGAAGACCGCATGGACACAGATGGTGTGGCTATGATGGATAAGGGTCTTCAAGAACATTATGACCTTATTGAAACAAGAACATATGCGCAACTTGGACAGCGTAGAATTGGCACCATTTTTTCAGATCAACTTTCTTATGGATATGGATCAACCGGATGGGGTTTTCCTTCCGGCGGTTCTTAATAGCGGGGTTTTATGTCTTTTACGTTAGGAATTCCAACTACTGGTCAGAGCTTAGGGGTGACAAAAAACCCTATTCAGCAAAACTTCACAACGATTTTTAACACGTTTGCCACTGATCACGTCAATCCAAATGGCACAAATGGTTCTCCTCCTGGCGCACATAATTGGGTGCAAATGCAATCAAATATTTTAGCTAACCTTCCTGCTACACCATCTAGCGTTTGGCTTATTGGTAATCAGCTTTTCAATGGAACAAATCAGCTTTTCTTAAGACCACCAGGAAATGATCAGTCGGGAATAAATGATCTTCAGTTTTCAGGCCCTTATACAGAGGTTTTAGTAGGAACCTCTCCCAACCAAACAATCGGTGGTATTTCTACACCGCTTATTGGTGGTTTGTTTTTAAAAAGTGCAACAGTGCCCATGACAAATTTTAAAGCCGTATTGTTTTCAGATGTTTGCGGATCAGCTTTTCCAAATCAAATTATTGGATTAACGGTGACAATTATATTTACTGGAAGTTCACCAGCAGTATCTCCATTGGTCAGCACTGTTTCAGCTACCGGATTTTCAGTATTAACTAACATTACATGTAATATTTCATTCGTAGCAATAGGTTATTAATGGGATTGCCTTCCCTTCAGCCAAACTTAATTGCCGGTGAGTTAAGAGGTTTAACGAACAATGTTAAGCCAATGATGCTTCCCGATCAAGCATTTCCAGTCATGGAAAATGCCTATTGCTTTCGTGAAAGAATCGTAAAAAGGGAAGGTATTCAGCTAATTGGAAGATTACGGAGAATTCAAACAGCCGTCTCGGCTGGAAATTATACGACAATCAATGGTACCAATACTTTAAATCTTTTTACGGGGCTTGGGGTTTTATCAACAGAGCCGGATGCTGAATTACAGCCAGGAACAAGTGGAGATCCCATTACAATTGTTTTTGGAGCTCCAATCAGCCAAACCTTGACCGATACTTTAGGTACGGGCCAATTGACCATCACAGGTTCAGGTCCTATTCAATTTGCCTTCATAAATTATGCGACAGGGATTGTTAACATTCGGGCAAATGCTGCTCTAGGTCCAGCTACAGTAACTTTAACAGCCTCCTATTATCCCACACTTCCAACAATGGGGATTATTGATCGTGAAACGGTTTTAGCCAATGACGAACAGACCGTTTATTTCGACACAAAATATGCCTATATCGTGAATGGTGGACAATTTCAGGAATGGATACCTGGCACAACTTGGTCAGGAGATAATTTCAATCTTTTCTGGTCTACAAATTATCGTGGAGTCACTCCTGATATCCGGTTATTGTTCGTTACCAATTTCGTTAATAATGCCACAAATCCAATTCGCTATACGGACGGTAATACCTGGACCAATTTTGTGCCCGCGGTTGCAGGAAATCCAGCCACTTTCTTCATGACTCAAGCAAAGATATTAATTCCTTATTATGGCCGTCTTGTTGCTTTAAATGTATGGGAAGCACCAGCAGACATGTCTGGCAACCCAAATTATGGATCTGCGGTAAATTATACAGCTCGGTGCAGATTTTCACAGATTGGAGATCCCACAGATCAAACTAACGGTTGGAGATCTGATGTGTTTGGAAGAGGGGGTCTTGCTGATGCGCCCACTTCAGAAGCTATCGTATCTGCTGCCTTCTTCAAGAATACCCTTATTGTCCAATTCGAACGATCCACATGGCAATTGCGTTATATGGGTGAATATGGAGCACCGTTCCTATGGGAAAGGATTTCATCAGATTTCGGATCAGATTCAACCTTCAGTAACGTTTTATTCAATGATGGCGTACTTACTATCGGTGATAAGGCGATAACGTCAGGAACGGCCGTTTCTGTTGATCGTATCGATCTTGATATTCCCGATCAGGTCTTTGATTTCAAAAATACACGAGTCGATCGCGTTTGTGGTGTTAGAAACTTCGAAAAAGAACTTGTTTTCTGGTGCTATTGCGATTCAGAGTCTTTGGATGTAGGACAAATCTTTCCAAATAAGGTCCTCGTTTATAATTACCGAAACAACACTTGGGCAATTTTTGATGATAGAGTGACTTGTTTTGGAACCACTCAAAAAATTGAGGGAATTACTTGGGATAGTTTGACTACTTTCTGGGAAGACATGGATGTCACTTGGGATTCTGTCACAACCCAAAGTTTATTCCCTGCCGTTTCAGCCGGTAATTCGCAAGGATATATCTATTTTTTTGCGAGTAAAACCGCCGATGATCCGTCCTATTCAATTCAAGGCATCAATCTTTCCACTTATCCGATTGTCTTGGATATTCCTAATCATACCCTTTCAACAGATGACATCATCCAAATTACTGGGATGCAGTTCATTGATAGCGTAACAGGAACGCCTCAAGTTTCATCTATAAACGATGATCTCTATATCGTCACATATGTTGATAATTCGCATGTCTCTCTTGAGAGATGGAACGGGACTAACTATGTGGGTAATTTCCCCTTTACCTTTACCCCAGGCACTTCAAATCCAATCGTATATGTGGGTGGGGGGCAAATAACCTTTTTCCCTGTCCTAAACGTTCAAACGAAGGATTTTAATCCTTATCAATCGGGGGGAAAACAAGTCAAACTTGCTTATATCGATTTCTTGACTGATACAACCCCTTCAGGGGTTATGACAATTCAAATTCTTCTTGATTCCTCTAATGCTGTAATTGGTAATCTCCTTACAGGCAATCAAGAGGTTGAAACATCAACAACCCCTAGCGGCTATATTACGGGAGCTACACAAGCAAACCCTTGCGTTATAACCGCTCCAAATCACGGATTAAGGACAGGGGATCAAATCCAAATAAGCAATGTACTTGGTCTTACGCAGATCAATAATATTAGTGGACCTTTCCCATCCTGGGTTGTGACCTATATTAATGCAAACACGTTTGCCATCAATACCGACACAAGTTCTGCTCCAATTGCATATATTTCCGGCGGTCAATGGTCCCAGCAAAACTTTAAGTTCTTCCTTCCTGCATCTCAATATGCTTGGCATCGTTTTTATGCCACTTGCGTTGGGCAATATATTCGCATCATCATAACTTATGATGATTTGCTTATGAATGACTTAAATACCCATGAGCAATCATGGACTTTGAATGCTATAAACTTCTGGACACGTCCGGGAGGCAATTTAATCTTCTAAGTAAAGCGGTTTTACATGAGTTTCTCTTCCGACCAGCCTCTATTGTCCAATCAGGTACCAATTTCACTTGATATTCCCCCTCCGAATGATCCTCATTTTCAGGATATTATTTCTCTTTTTACTAAAAGAGTTTCCGATATCATCAACACTAAAGAAGGGGCTTTACATACACTCCAAGAAATTGCCACCTTCCAACAATACTTCTCCTATGTCGATCCAACAGTTGTTCCCCCAGTTCCTCAACCTTTTATCTTTCGCCCAGGCTATCGGCGCACATATGATCTAGTCGCCTTATTCGGAGCAGCTATTCCCACAGGAACCACAACCATTGCTTTAACAGGATCGAATCTGATCGTAACCAATGCGGGATTCCTTGATCCAGTGAATGGTTATACAGCGGCAACCGCTGCGGGACCGATCTATTATTTTAATGGAATTTATCTAGATGTCCGTTTCGACAACACAAGTTCTTCAGCACAAAATATCATAATCCAAAATAACACGGGTTCAACTCTTACCAGTTGCATCTATAACTTTGAGTATTTGAAAATACCTTGATTAACGCTATGATTTAGCGTAGAAATTATTTTAAACGAACAAGAGAAAATATATGTCCGACTTCACTGACTTTATATTTGGAAAGAAAGATAAGCTAAAGAAAATTGATAACTTTGATCCTCGGCAGAAAAAGTTTTTCAATTCTGATATTGAAAATACTCAAGAGCTTCAGCAAGGCGGATATCAAAATGCATTAAAAACCCTAATGCAATATCTTGATCCTCAATCAAGCGCTTACGATGACTTTGAGGCCCCTTATCTGCAACAATTCGAAGATTATGACCTTCCTATGCTTGCTGAACGCTTCGCAGGACAAAGTGCAATGGGGGCTGGTATTATGAATAGTGGATTTGGGCAGGCGATTGGCGGTGCAAGAGCTGGTTTACGGGCTAATCTAGCAGGATTGAAATCACAGCTCCAACGTGGATCTGCGGAAGCACTCCTTAATCAATACAATCAGGGTTCAAATCGTGCTCTTAACGCTAGACCTTTTGATTATGTTAATAAACCAGGTAACCAAGGCATTTTACTTCCCCTTCTTCAAACTGGTATTGGAGCCTTTGGCAAAGGATTTTAAGCATGGTTCAGATTCATTATTTACCAAAGCAGCAGCGTGATATTGGCATTGAAGCCCTTGGAAGCTCTATTGGAGAGGGCTTAGGGAAATTCACCACAACTTATTTTGCCAATAAAGCATTAGATAAAGTTTTGAACGACCAAAGTCTGAAAGATAAAGCCTTATCTGAAAAGATGGATAGGCTTGAAAGTGCTACGAGACCTTATGGTGAGTATGGTCAAAACATTCTAGCTCGTCGATTGGGAATTGAACAACAACGACATGGCGAGCAAATGTTTAAAAAAGCAAGAGATGTGGCGAATAAGAAAGGTTCAACTCCCGCAGATATTCTTTTTTCTCTTATGGAAGCCGGCCAGGGCGTTCCTGGATCGGAAAGATATATAGCCCCTGCCTATGAAGCATTAACACGTCAAATGCAAATTAAAGGTGGACAGGATTATAACCCTTATGGCGAAGATGGCTCCCAAACTGCTCCAAGACAAAGGGAAGAAGATTTTGTAGCTAATACAGCACCACAAAGAAATGCTCTTCCAAACTTTAGTTCAACGGGTACTCCTGAACCAAACACCCAATTCTTTCCAACAAACAATTTAGGAAATCAAAAACCTGGAAATATCCCTCAACCAACCACAGGAGGTGTGGTAAGACCCATTCCTACGCCAGAACAGCAATTAAGAGAAGCTCAGGATCTTTCTAGGAAGTTTAACATCCCACTTAATGAATCAATTCCTCTTGTCCGCGATAGAGTTCAAACAATTAAAGACTTCAATAATCAAGTCCAATCAGATACACAGAACCGCGTGACTTCTCAGCAGCGCTATGGCCAATTAGCTGAAGAAAGGCTTCAAAAATATTTACCTGAAGCAACCGATGAGCAACGGGCGTTCTTTAAAAAGAAAGGTGAAGAAGCTTCTGAGAATTTTAAAAGCGAAGCTGACATAGATCGTTACCTTTCAGGAGAAGTTCGTAAGTTTAAGAATAATTTAACTAATATTCGTGATTCGATTCCGCCCCAAAGAGCCTATAATATGCCTCAGCAAACTATTTTAGGGACAAATACAGCCTTTGAAAAGAGAAAAGCTGATATTCGCCAAAAGTTAAAACCTCTTTTGGAAGCTGGTCTCTATGATACTGCTAGAAATACTTTGAGCGAAGTAGGTTACTATCCTGAAGAAAGAGAAAGCATCATTGGGGATTTGGGTGAAGGTTCCAAGAAAGCCATCGCTCAAATGCCAACATTCCCTAAAAAATATAAGCCAAGCGCGACAGGGACTTTTTCAGTTGAGATCCCGTCACTTGGGGAAAATGAAAAAGGTATCATAAAAAATACACTTAAACAAGCACTTCAAAATGATCCTTCAGCTAATACAATTTTGCTTAGACGTGCTTTTGAGGAAAAAAATGTTGATTGGAGAACTTTTAAAGATGTCTTCAATGAAGTGGTAGATGGAGAAGAAATTCCAGGATTTAAGTTGAGTGATGATCAATTTAATCAGCTCAATACTTTGGAGAATCCTCCTTTAAATGGACTTGAAAAGATTCTACATGGCCTTCACCTTATAGGTAGATAATGGTTGCACAAATTGTGAGCGCGCTTTCAACAGGTTTTTCTAGTCGATCTATCGTTAATCAACTTGTTAAACAATTTCCTCAGTATGCTAAACAAATTCGTGCTGCCGAAACCGCTGGATTTACAGCCGATGCAATCTTAAGCCATTTAATGGGATCAAAGAATGCTTCAACGCAAGGTGCTCTTACAGAATATGAACAGACAAAGAATAGAGATACAACACGTAAAAATCAAATTACTTCCAGCCTTGTCGGGACATTAGGAACTACGGCAGCAATTGGAGCAGGAGTTTACGCACTTTCTAGGAGAAATAATACTCCACAAGCGAATAGTTTGGGACCTTCTGCTCCTATTCCTCCAAATCCTATGAACTTATCCAAAAGAGGCACACCAAATATTCCTGGGGGCGCTTTACCTGCTTTAGAAAATAATTCTGGTCTTCCAGTTCCCATTACCCCTACTTCTAACATTGCTTTGGCTCCAGCACCCACGAGACAAAAGAATGTAGAACTTGTTAAAAATCTAAAAGAAGATACTCGACTACAAAATCTCTTCAGTGGTGGTTTGACTCCTGAAGAAGTTTCTGAGGCTCTCCCAAAAATTATCTCTAAGGAAAATTATAATGCATTTAAAAAGGCTCCTGGCGGCGTTCAGCAAGTAGTTAAAGATTATTCTGATCATCTTCAAGAAAACCCTAAGGAAAAAGACATAAGTCTTGGTGAAAAGATAGCAAGAGCCACAATTCCTCAAAAAGGTGAAATAATACCCACGCCTTCCGGAAATGCAACAATCAAAGGTGTGGATGACCAAGGAGTCATTGCCGAGATCAATGGCAAGGTTGAAAGGTTAACTCCGGATGAGGTTGAACCACCCTCAGAAGATGCTATAGAGACAGTTCAAAGATTATTGAAAATCCCCGAATCAGAACGCAGCTCTATCGTCAGTCTTTTTACCTATGATCCCGACGAAGATAAAATGTATATTCAGTTTCACAATGGTGAAACATATAAATATCTTGGGGTAGATCCTGAAAAAGTTTTTAAAGTAGCTGAAAAGCACGGCGTTCCGGTATCAAAAGGCAAAAGCATTTTCGGTGAATGGTCCCCAGAGGATAAGAATTCCCTTGGGGCAACATTAATAAAAGAAATTATAAATGATCCCAAATACCGAAAGCCCAAGAAAGGTGAGCCACCCAATCCAAACTATGTAAAACTGGAAACAATGTATGACTACTGGAAAAACCTCAGAAAACGACCAAAACCTAAGAAAGGACTTTAAGGCTCTTACGGATTTTGCTTATATCCGTAAAGCCTTAAAGGGTAATAAGAAACCTAAGAAAGGTACTTGATACGAAAGAGTTCTTCCTTTAGAAAACGAATCTCATCGTCACGTTGCTTTTCTTTTTGTGCTTTTTCTGCCGCTGAGGCTCCACAGAAATATCCTATAAAATAAATGATTGGTCCTAATATCCAACCTAATCCAATGCCATTATTTGAATTTTCCATATTAATACCTACAAAGTCTGTTTTGCTTAGATGCTTGCTGTTGTTGAAACTGTAATTGCTGCTCTTGGATTCTTACTTGTCTCTCTAACAATTCAGTTTGTTGCTCCTGATAGTTTTGCTGCTGAATTCTGGCACGTTCAAAAGCATTTGCGTCTCTTGATGGTAAATAATGAATTCTAGCCGCTCCGCAAAAAGCAGGTAATACTAAAGCCAACATTATAATTATGTTTTTCATTTTTATTTCTCCAATCTTTCAATTTGTTCGTGTCCTAAATACCAAGGGATTCTAGCTAAAAGTCCTTCAATTCCATTGATCCGACTTTCAATCACGGCAACTCTAGTTTCAATGCTTTGCAGACGTAAATCAAGTGTAGCTACTTTCCCACTGAGTGCATCGATTCTTTTTGACAAACTTTCTTCTACACCATCAATTTTTTGTGATAAACTTTCCTCAACTTTATCGATTCTTTTGACAATTTTATCTTCTACTTCTTGTCTAGTATTTTTTTGCATGAAATAGTTTTGAATTAATATTCCAATTCCAAAAGTAATAATTGCAATTATTTCTTGACTCATATTATCCCCCATCATGTTCGCGCATACGGTCATTCAACGTAAGCTCATTTTTTATATTTGTAGCAAAGGACTCAAGGAAACAAAGCTGTTCATGGAGGTTATCCCTATTGACCATGATATAGCGCAGCACCATTAAATCAATCACAGTCAATGTAATCGCGTCTATGGTTTGATCTGGTGTCATTCCATTAGGCAAACGATCCATGCGCAACGATACCATTATCTTGGCCATCCTTTCGATTTGGCTAAGCATGCTATTGGCATATCCAAAAACAATATCTTCACCTTCATGAACTTTCTTTATTTCCATAAACCGTTCCTTTTTCGTCTTGGATCATAGCATATTTTGCACATAAAAAAATACATAAATAAAAATGTTCACACATCATTGACAACTTAAATATTTTTGTTTACACGTTGATTAAAATAATTTGTAGAGGTTTTTATGGTACGTTTGAATCAACTTTATGGCGTCGATGCTGCTGTCTGGCCAACACTTCCAGCCCCAATTCAAGCTCAAAGAGCACCTGTGAGCGGACAAGATATTAATTATCCTCAAGGTCAGCCCTGGTTTGATAATTCTCAAACTCCTCCAGTCGGTTATACCTTCGTTGGTGGAACTACAAATGCATGGGAGAGCAATGCAGCCAGTCTAACGGCCCCAGGACCAATTGGAAGTGTCACTCCAAGCACAGGAGCCTTTACAACGCTAACCTCGACAGGTGCGACAACATTAGCCTCCGGAGCTGGCGTAGCAGCCAAACTTGGAAATTCGACAGGAACGCTTGGGTTTTTTGGAGGGACTGGAACAACAAAAGCTACACAGGCTGCATTGACTAATAGCGTGACCGCTGGAGGTACTACAGGCACGATTGCAAATTATACGGACCTGACGGTGTATGCCAATGATTCCAATGCAATTCGCAATGACATTTATCAGCTTTCATTGGCCCTTTCCAATGTAATCACAGCTCTTAGAGCTTACGGACTATTCACCTAGGACGATGATGAAAAAGAAAGTTGAAGCAAAAAAGATGCATAAGGTCATGGACGAATGGAAAGAAGGAAAGCTTCATTCCGGATCCAAGAAAGGACCTGTAGTAAAAAATCAAAAGCAAGCAATTGCAATAGGACTAAGCGAGGCTCGCAAAGCTGGCGCAAAGATTCCTAAGAAGAAATAAAAAACCCCGTTTGGGGCGGGGTTAAAAGCAAGGCCAATCCTAAAAAAGGATCACTTTTCCTTAATGGGTGCCCATAATTTAACAATTTGAATTTTTTTATACAAGGTAAAAATGGACAAGCTAATTAATAAAGTCGGTAAAGACCTTAAAAAAGGCGATAAGGACATTAAAGTTCTGAAGAAAGCTGACAAGAAAATGGATAAGAAAATGGCCGAATGCAAAGCCAAAATGAAGAAAGGTAAAAAGTAATGGGAAAGCAGATTGAGTATCTTCCAAGAGCTTCGATTAATTCAGCTACTTTTACAGGAAGTTATCAAGCTTTAGGTTCTCCCATCACGCATGCGGGAACGATTATAAAGATTGTTAATAATAGTACTGTAGCAGTTGATGTATCAGTCGATGGCGTTAACGATCATGATATTGTTCCTGGTATGTCATTTACTCTTTACGACTATACAGCAAATTCTCCTTTTACTGATGACCCAAGCTATAGAAAGCTAGGAACTCAATATTACGTAAAGGGCTCTAGTGGAACGGGTTCTGTTTACTTAGTTGTTCAATATATCGTTAACCTGTAGGTATCATGTCGCAAGCTGGCGGTTTTGGAACGGGGGGAAGCCCTCCAGTCACTTTCCCGATCACAGTTCCAGAGGGGGGAACTGGACTAACGACAGTTGTCCAGGGTGATTTGCTTTATGCCCCATCCTTGAATACGCTCGCATCTTTACCAAAACCTGCGATCCCCGGATCAATCCTGACCTATAATGGTTCGGTTCCTAGTTGGGGTTCTTTAAGTACTTCCATGTTCATGCAAGATGACTTCATTAGTGGAACGACGATGGGGATTCTTGGATGGGTGAACGTAGCTGGAGGAGGAGGATCTGTTGATCCGGGAGCCCAGCTTTCAACACCTAGCCATCCAGGAGTTTGGCTCTTAAGAGTCGATGGTTCTTTTGCTTCTGCATCAGTCCAGCAAAATACCGCCATCACTTTTGGGGGCGGAGCAATGACTATCGAATGGATTGCCAAAAACGTCCAGTTAAGCACTTCTACAAACCGTTTCAATATTCAAATCGGAACAGGTGACGTTTTCAATGGAAGCCCAACCCAAAACGGCGTTTATTTCTTTTATCAGGATAATGTCAATAGTGGAAACTGGCAACTCATTGCAGTAAACGGGGGAACAGCGACCACAACCAATACGACAACCCCAGGGGATACGAACTTCCATCGTTTCACTATTGAAGTGAATGCGTCAGGGTCAAGTGCAGAATTCTTTATTGATGGTGTCTCACAGGGGACTGTCACCTCCAATATTCCTACGACTAATCTTACTTCATTTCAGATTCAAATAAATAACACTGGTCCTTCTACTAGCACAAACTGTGATCTTTGGCTAGATGCCTTTTCTGCTTATCAACTATTCACAACGTCGAGGTAATAATGTCACAAATTCCTTACCATTATGATGAAATTATTCGTATAATTGAATTAGAGCGAAAAGAAAAATTGATTAAAGATGTAGAAGAATCAATCGGGCAAACCGAAATCAAGGACGTGTAAAGATGTCACAAGCTGGCGCTCTTACATCTAGCAGTGGGCCTCCTCCTCCAACACAAGAAATAACATTCCTTAATGATCAGGATACCAGTTCAACCACGAGTGGAGATGTATTAAATTTAATTTCCGACGAATCTGATTTAAATAATGAAAATGGAATTTTTGTATTAGGATCTGGAAACACTTCAACTATCTTTCTTTCTAATCGAATTTCTGGAACGGCAACCACTACCACCGCAGGGACAGCCAATCTGGTTAGTCTAAATCTTGGGTCGAGCCCTGGCACCTTTGTATTTGACATTCGTGTCTGCGGAGTGGATACAACAACGCCGGCCGGTTCAGGCTATAGCATTTTTGCCACATTTTATACGAATGGATCAATGGCAACTTTGGTTCAGGATGCGGACCGTATAAATCAGGAAAGTCCCCCCGTGATAGGGGGCTTAGCAACCATGATAGCGAGCGGAAATACCGCCGTCGTCCAAGTCACCGGTGTGGCAGGAGAGACTATTAACTGGAATTGTGTTGGTAACTATACGCAGGTGAACTAATGGCTGGTTTTGACAATCAAGTAATGTTTGCAAATAACGTAGACTTTCGCGGGGTAAATCCTGTGGTGGGTCAAGTCATTGCTAACGGTCAGCTATTAATTGGTTCGGTTACTGGAGCTCCGATTCAAGCAAATACCCTTTCCTCTGCGGATGGTTCGGTGACGATTACGAACGGACCGGGATCAATTGATTTAAAAGTGGATGGGGGCACCACTGTCGTCACAAGTCTCGTGCCTCAAATTGGTACCTCACCGGTATCTCCAGTAGGCGGCGTGATCAATCTTAACGGGGCGGTCGTGGCAGCGGGAACAAATCCCGTGCGGACGGATGGAACGGGAACAAATAATTTAGCCATTCAATTGCAGACATCGCAAGCGATAGCATCGACGAATGCGGCAAATATTGGCCTATCAGCTTTTAATTCCGAAGCCTTTAGTGTGGACGGAAATGGTTTCGTTTCGCTGATCGGTGGGGGCATCCCCACAACAGATTTTGACGTGGATGCGCATACATCTCCTGGAACCAATCCGGTAGTCCCTTCATCTTCTGGCATCGTGACCATAACAGGGGGGCAGGTAGCGGCAGGAACTACCTCAAATGTTATCCGAACTAACTCGCTAGCTGCAAATACTTATGCAGTTCAGGTTCAAAGATCTCAGGCTGTGGCTTCTTCCACTGTTGGAGCTAATGGGGTATCCCATTTCAATAGCGCCCAATTTACCGTTGATTCTAACGGATTTGTGAGTGCAACAGGAACCCTACCAATCCAATTTACCGGTGATAGTGGAACCCCAGCGGTTCCCTCAGGTGGCAATATTAATATTCTGGGTGGACCTGGAGTCACTACAAGCACAGCGGGAAGTACGGTAACTATTAACTCAGTCGTTTTTACGGATCAAGGATCATCAACCACGGTAGCCTCCGATAATGGTTATTTCGTAACAGGCACTTTCAATATGACTCTGCCAGCATCTCCCGTACAAGGAGAAATGGTGATCATCTATGCCGATACGACAAACACGGTAACAATTACAGCTAATACAGGTCAAGTCATTCGTCAAGGAACGAATGTAACGGCCTCTGCTGGTTCCATTACTTCTGGAGCTCAGGGAGACTCGCTCACCCTTCGTTATCGCTCAACTGGAGCCGAATGGAACGCTGTGGGATCAACCGGGGGATGGATATTCTAATGACAAAATGCGTTTCTTGCGATGAGCCTACTGACTTAGATTTTTTGATGTGCGAACGTTGTCGAGATGTTTGTCGCCAAAAGACAAAACAAAATAATTCCCTAAAGACTCCATGCAGAGGTAAAGATGCCGCTAAAGACAGCCGATAATAATTATTCTACAACTCGATGGATTGTAAGCGCAAATTATTCTGATGGATGTAGCCATACAAGCTTAGCTTCGGCCTATGCTTCTTCTAATGCCGGGGATACTATTGTTATCCGAGATGGCACTTATAGTATTGGCACTCAGGCTATGAAAGCAGGGGTGAATATAGCGGCTTGGAATGGGAATGAGCTAACCCCAAATGTCACTCTCATTGGAACTTTAACAGCTTCCTTTGCAGGTTCTGCATCGATTTCAGGGATATGTCTCCAAACCAATTCTGCTAATTTTTTAAACGTGTCTGGATCTTCGGCGACAGTTATCAATATGGAAAATTGCTATCTGAATTGCACAAATAATACAGGCATTTCCTTTTCCAGTTCATCCGCTTCGTCGCAGATTCTTATAACGAATTGTAGAGGTGATTTGGGAACGACAAGCATTGGATTATATTCTTCAACTTCTGCAGGTTTGATCTTAGTTGAAAAAACAATTATGACCAACTCAGGAAATAGTGCAACAGCTTCCACCCACTCGGCTGGAACCGTTTCAATCCTTTATAGCCGTCTGCCAATTCCTTTTGCTTCAAGTGGAACTGGTACCTTTGGAACAATTAATTTTACCCTAATCGATACATCGCCCACGAATACCACCTCGTTAACTCATAACGGTTCGACTAATTGTACTATTGCTTCATCGTATCTTTCTAGTGGAACGGCAACATGTCTTGTTATCGGAAGTGGCGCGACCGTTCAAGCAAATGATATTCAACTTAGGACGGGAAATACTAATGCTGCCTCGGGAGCTGGGACCCTAACATATACGGATATCCAGTATATGGGTATAGGTAAAGGACTTTCTGTAACAACTTTAAATCGTCAACAAGTAGAAGGTGGGTTTTTTCGGGGTATTCAAGATGCAACAACTCCGGGCACAGGATGCTTGGGGGAAAGGTTTTCATCTAATGTGCTAACTGGTTCTGCTGTTTCTGTTTCTAATGCCTCAGCTAAGACTATTACCTCTATTACTTTGAGCGCTGGATGTTGGGACATTAGCGCAATTGGTTGTGCAAAAGGCACTTTAACAGGAACGGACTTCCAGGTATGTATTTCGACCTCAACCAATTCCATCACAGGAGCTAATGGAGATAACGTTGCTCGCACACCTACAATGCCAACGGCAAATTCAGATTCCACCTTGGTTGTTCCTGCCTGGAGAGTAAATATTGCATCTTCGACTACTTATTTTCTAGTGATGCAAATCAATTATTCTGCTGGAACAGGTACAGGATATGGAAGAATTTCAGCCGTTAGGGTTGCTTAGAAGCAATTAAAAGTGCTGCCCCAACGATTCCAATGAAGAATCCGACACTGAGATAAAGTAAAATTTCTCCGTAATGCATCACGATTGATCACCTAATGGATAAAGACTCTTAAAAGCTTGTCCAGCCCTTAGGTCCTGATACTTCTCCGCGTCTGTTCTCTTATCCGTTGATGGAATCCTTTCTATCTTTTGCCTGTAAATCATTTTAGGGCTAGCTTGCAAAGGACAATCTTGGGGTTGCAATTTTGGTAATGGTGCGGTCATTTTGAACCTCCTGCCAATTCGGTAGGCATAATATTTTTCATGACTAAAACAGTTTTTATGATTGTAACGTCTTTTTCAATTTCATTAATTTTTGTATTTAAATTCCAGAAACATCCTACAAAAGTTGCAATGATTGCAATAGTGTCCGCATGTTGCTTGAGCCAATCCATTATTCACCTCTTGATTTTGCCCATATCATATCAATGAGCAATATTTCAAGTCGAGTTCTTTCCTGTTCAGGCTTAGCCTTTGCCTCAATGATTTTGACTACTGTTTTCACATGTGGGGTCAAGCTGGGTGGTTCCATTACATTTCCACATCCTAATCTGGTTTCTTTTTGTTATCTTTCTTTTTCTGACTTTCTCTCAAAGAGCCATTGGCCATAGCGACAACGCCTTTGACTTCAAGGATCATGTGGTTAAGTCGATTGAAATTGTCATGGTATTTTTGTTGGGCTTCAATCAATTTGTTAATATTGAGGGTTTTTAATCCTTGATTAATTTCTAATAAACGGTCTGTATTTCGTTCAGACTCCATATCTAATCTTCTATGCATATCATCAATATGTTCAAAAATTAGTTCTAATTTTTCCAGCATTTCAGCATGACGCTGTTTCATTCCAAACATTATTATTTCTCTCTATTGTAATAAATTTTGTTTTTATCGATATCACTGATAAAATTTTGTAATTTAAAATCGATCGTTCTTAAAAGTTCAGTCATGTCCTTTACTTGGTTTCTCATATCAGAGATAATTGAGGGAATATTATTTATCATAATTTTTACATTTTCTTCGTTCACAGGCATTTCATCGCGAAAGTGAAGATTGTTTTCATGTAATAGTCTTTGCATTTCTCTCAAAGAAAATTTTCCAACATTTCTCCAGCTCATAATTTCTCTGGTTGTAAATGTCGCAAGCGTCCCTAACGTATGAATATTGTTAAATTTTAAAATATTTTCTGTGCGCACACTCATTTCAAACCAATGCAATGGACGTACTTCTGGAGGAAGATTGCATTCCTCATCCATTATTCCCTCACAATTGTTAATATGTCATCTGGCTTGACTACGTAATAATCTCGATCGCCATAACTCAGCTCTACATATGAGTATTTACTGATGATGACAGCATTACCTGTTTGGAGCTTCTCTGGCGCATCAGGACCTTTAGCCACTACCCTGGCATGGATAAACTCTTTTTTCGCCTTGGTGACCACAATAAGCCCTCCTATACTGCGAGTTTCAGGCTCGAATGGCTCAACGATTATATTTTTGCCTAATGGCTCAAGATTCATCTTTTTACTCCAGGTTTATTTCGATTGGAAAGTTTACAGGTTTATAGGCTCGGTTAACTTGCGAGGCATTGACGAATTGCATATGAGGCATTTCATAGTCGCCACACAAACCAAATCCTTCATGGATGTGTCCAAATACATGCAACTTTAAGTTTTTGAGCTGTTTAATGCGTACCAGTAATGAAGTTGATCCCGAGTGAAATAGAGTGCCGTCATAGAAGTTTGGAATACCATCAAGGATACTAAAAGGTGGAGAATGAGTAATGAGAACATTAGTATCATCAGGTATGAGAGCCCACTTTTCAATTAACTCTTCCTCTGTTTTCAAGGTAAATGCTTTGCACTTTGGGTTCATCCCAGGAAATTCTTTTGTCCAAGGTGATCCCCAGATTTTAAATCCATTGAATGAACATTCTTTATCTTCAAGGTAAGTTCCAAATTGTAATTTTAATCTTTTTTCTAGCAAAACATTGTCATGATTGCCGCCAATTATGATTTTAGCTGCATAGTTTTGTTCGTTAAGCCAATAATCAAAAAGCGCCATTTCATTTTCCAGATCTCTAGAAGTCAAATCCCCGGCAACGATCAATAGATCGCCCCCAGGAAGCTTTGGATACTTACCATGTAAATCTGCTGTACATGTGATTTTCATGTGAATCGCCATTTTGTGATGGGTTTCTTAAAGCGATAGTAGTTATCTTTAAGGGGGCATTCTCCCCTAGTGCACATGGTTATATCAGGCATTATGCACACCATCTAGAAAAGTCTATACTAGAACTTTGTAAAGCTTTTGCAGCACAATCTTCAGGATTTTCGCACCTTCCTTGCGCTATAGCCTCTAAAACTGCACAATGTAGACTGTCTTCATAAGAATGAGCTCTTTCATCATCATAAGATATACTCTCTAGATAAAGCAACGCATCAAGGATAACTGAAGGAGTGATTTTATCAGGCCACATTGGTGGCTTCTTATGTTCCATTATGTAAACCTCCACTTCGTGATAGGCTCTTTTCGATAAGCATCCAAGTTTATCCCTATCAACTCAGGAATCGAGTTATAATTCACTCTTCCTTTTTCGACGATCTTGCACACTCTTATGCCCCCCCCAATTGTACTTTGGCCTCCAGTCATTAGGAGTAAATCATTCTTCACAGCATCTTTCTCTTTTTCTAGGTCCTTTATGGCATCATCGAGTTGTTTATATCTCTCTGCCTTTGTCTTCCAGTCTTCAGATTCATTTTGCACAAAATCTTTGTTATCCAAAGATGGTGGGATAAAGTCTTTAACATGTTTCCAAAACTGATGAAGTCTTTCCATCATCGAGGTGACATAACCCATGTTCCTTACAATTGGAACAATCACGGTGTCTCCTAAGTCTTTTAATTCACCGCTTTCTAGGATAGCTCCATGATTGGAAATGTAGAGCATGGTATCTAGGCCCATAACTTCCATGATGCCATTGACTTGACCCACATATTTGTCAGGAATCATCCCAAATTTAGCAAGCTCATGGTCTAACTTATTTGCCGTTTTTATCTCAATAACTGTTTTACCATCTGAAGATATTCCGTCTAAGCTTGCGCCAAAATAGGCAATTTTGGGATGCTGATAAACGCAAGGTTGAAATTCTGTTTCAAGTTTGCGTGATACATAGTTCCTTACGTGGGGTTCTAGAACAACCCCACGTTTCATTGCCTCACTTTGCTGTTGCGTCTCACCTAAGCCTACCATCTCTTCCCATAGCTGATAACGGGTTTTGTAAGGACTTTCCCCCATGATAACGGGTATTTTAGAGGCTGTGAGTGTATTCAGGCGCCACTTGTGCCATTGTGGGGAGCCTTGTAAAACATCAATCTTTATTGGTTCATGCCGCATTGATAACCTCACCTGTTTTTAAATCCATTTCTAGGTTTGCTTTTTCTACTTCTTTGAGCTTTTCCTGAATACGGTTCAAAAGAATCTCATAGTCTTCACTTGTGAGATTTTTGAATCCCTTCTTTTTATCTACAACATTGTTGGTCACCATTTTGCGAAAGTTTTCAGGGCATTTGCTAAGTTCTAACGCAAGAAATTCATGCATCTCAGCAGTTACCCCTGGCACTTCTATGGTTTCCACATCATCGCTATAATGCTGGGCCTCAGCTTCACTTGATGGAAGATCCCCGCAAATATCTGGAAATGCTTTCTTGATAGAGGCCATCTCAGCGCATTTGATTAACTGACTTTTAGCACGTTCTCTCCAGGTTGCATTCGCCTCTCTTTGATCACCTTTACCCTTCATTTTAACGCATTCATCGTACCAGGCTTCACCGAAGACATCATGCCACGTTCCGTCTACGGTTCTTTTCTTAATCCAAACTTTTGCATAGACGGGCATTCCTCGATCATCGAAAGAAAGTTCAGTAGCTCTATCGCTTGGTGCATAATTGCCTGTCCTATCAGCAAGAGCTCTATACCCTCCAATCCCTAAGATTGTCTGCATCACATTCCTGCCTGCACCACTATCCCAAATTGGGATCGCATGCACCTGCTTCATGAAAGGATCTAAGTTAAATTTCTTGCACAAATGGCTGAAAATGAAATACTCGGCATCAGAACAGCCTTTCGCCACGCTAGTCTTAACGGCCGCTTCCACCTCTTTGGTCCATTCGATCTTCATTAATTGACTCATGGTTTCTTCCTTTCGGGTTTGATTAAATTTTCTTCTATATTCTTCTCTAGATTTTCTAGGAACTCTTTCTCATCTTGTTTCAGCGATTCGAAGAGAGTTTGCTTGTCAAATTCTTTTTCCATCAGGGTTTCCTCTTGACTATAAAATATGCGTATGATAATAATATTACTAAAATAAGCGTATTTTACGCAACAGAAAAAGGAGAAAAAGATGCAAATGAGAGAATATTTATCGAAAAAGGGTATATCGGCAGCTAAATTTTGCCGCGCATGTGACTTAGATTTAGCGACATTCAATAAAATCTTGAAAGGAGGAAATACAAGTTTTAGGATTGCTCTCAAAATCGTGAAATTTACCGATGATGAGGTGTCTCTTAACGAACTGGCTGGTCTTCCTAGAGTTCTTCCAAAAGGGTTTTTCAAATCTAACGAAAAATAAAAAAGGCCTCGGCGATCCGCGCCGAAGCCTTCCGTCTCCTAAACCTCAAATTTAAAAGACACACAAACGCAATGTGACTAGAAGCTTATCAAAGACGGTCTTTCTGGTCAATTTCTCTCTAGAATTAAAATTTTCTGGATTTTAAGTAAGACTTCAGCGACTCTCTGGCTCATTGCTCGCCAACGTGGCAAGCACTGAAAAGACAAAGCCCCCAACAGCTTAGACTCTGTTGAGGGCGGGATCCGAATGGTTATTAGCGTGCCTTTCGATGTCGGTTATTCTACTTACACATCACATTTGTGTAAAGGGTGAAGACTAAAAAAGGAAGAAAAAATAACCTTTCGGATCTTTCAAAAGTAAACATAATTTGAAGGATCAGCCATGACCCACGAAATCCAAGATCCAGATCTCCTGGCCGAAGTTGACACAACTCAAAATTTCATTGAGCTTGATCAAGATGATATCACCTCAAACTTTACGATTATTCCCAATGCTTTGATTCGGGACAAAAATCTCTCCCCCGATTGTTGCTATCTAATTATATTTTTACTAAGTAATAGACGTGACTGGCGCATAAACACCGCGCAATTGACGAAGGTATTCAAAGGAAGAATGGGACGGGAAAAGCTCTATAATCTCCTTCGGGAAGCGATTGAAGCCGGGTATATCAATCGCGAAATAACCAAAAATGGAAATCGATATGACGGATTCAAATATACTGTCGCGTCTACACCTAAATTCAAAAAATGTTTGCCGCATACGGGTTTTCAGGAAGCGGGAATTCAAGACGTGGAAAACCAGCACACTAAAGAAGACTATCTAGAAAGAAAACCATCTATAAGAAATAAAACCTCCTTAAAGGTTCCAAAGGAACCGGATAAGCCAAAGCCAGAAATTTCTAAAGAAGCTAAGCAACTTGGTGATTGGATGAAGGAGGCTATAAAACAAACTGCTCCCGATGTGAATTTCAACTTCAAGGAGGATTTGTATATTTCATGCGATAGCTTGATCAAAAAGTCAGGTTGGACGGCTAAGCAACTTTATGAAGTTTTCATTAAGGGACTTAAGAGTGATTTTTGGAAAGCACATCTCCTCAAAGCTAATCCTGCGCATTACCTGTCATTTAAGGATCGTTATGTCACCATCAGAGAGCAAAATAATAAATCTGAACCACAAAGGAAGTTTGCGGCAGCTTCAACGCATGAAAGTGAAATGGAAATCGCGAAGAAAATGAGACAGGGGGCTTTATGAAAACGATGAGAAGTATTTTACAAAAAACTCTTCTTCCTCAAACTGAGCCAAAAACTGTCGACTTTATCGTCGTAATCGGTGGGTGTAAAGCGATTGAACCAACTCTTTCGAGTGAGATTTCGTGCCCGATTTGTAGCGGTCGCGAGTATTACACCTTTTTAGAAAAAGGTAAGAGGACATGGTTTTGCGCGAATGGCAATTGCGCAACCAACTCTAAAGAAAACATAAAACCACCGAAATTTTTAAAAGACCCAAACGCAAGAGCAATAGGATGGTCTCAATTTTGCGACGAGAATGATTTAGGAGATAAATTCTATCCTGTTAATTTTCATGGAATTAAGCAATCTCAGGAAAAGATAAATTACATGAAAAAGTATTTAGAAAAACCTCAGGGCATTATCCTCATGCAGGGTTCAAAGGGGACAGGCAAGACTTATGCTGCATTAGGCATGTGTGAATTTTACACCCGATTTAGCACTTCATGTCGATTCATGACCCAGAAAAATCTATTCCATCAGTGGATGCAAAATCGCGATCAAATATTAAATTTTGAGATAAGATTTAAATCACCAGAACTCTTAGTGATCGACGATTTTGGAACAGGAGAAATCTCGCCAGCGTTTATGTCTTTTTTTATGGATCTTGTAAATTTTCGGGAAGGATTCACAAATAAGGGAACGATTATAACGACCAATCTTTCTCCTGAGCAAATGATTAGCTATTGCGGGGATGCACTAGCGGACCGTATTTCTGTCGGAGTTTTATTTGAATTTAAAGAGGTATCGAGAAGGGCGAAAATTTGCTTATGAAAACTAAAATAGAAACGCGAGATTACTTCTGTATTAAATGCGGAAATGACCACTTTATAATTGGTAAAACTTTCATAGATATCAATGATGAAGGTTTTCATTTTGATACCCAATGCTGGCGTTGCAATGAATGTGAGTATGAGTTAATGGATAGTGATCAGATGAATATAGCTAGGATGACTCTTCTGAATGCTAAAATTAACTTCTATGAACGTAAAGTCGCAAACTTTGAAGATACCGCATCTAAACTTGCTATCGCCAAACAGAAGAAGCGGGCATTGGAGCAAGCTATACAGGCAAACCAAGAAAAACAAGGAAACAATGCACTGGTATCTAAAAACGATAGAGAGGCCCCCGCTTCCCATAAAAGTGTCGATGTGTAGGATATCCCCAAGAGAGTATGATTATGACAACCTAGTGGCCTCTATGAAAGAAATTAGGGATAAGATAAGTGATTGGCTAATACCGGGGTTAGCGCCTGGTAGAGCTGATAGCGATGAAAGGATTACATGGCATTACATGCAAAAGAAGGGTGAGCCTAAGGAAGTTGCGCTTGAAATCACGTTTGAAAACGTGGAATAAATTACACAAATGCGCATTAAATTGAGGAATTCGTGATAATCCATACATCCCCTGAAGAATGGAAGCCCAAGGCACATGAAGCAAGTATTGGAGTAAAATTCTCCCATGACATATTCATTGCACCCGCCAAAGCGAGAGAATGGGGTATTGAATTTACGGAAGAAGATTTAGAAGATGGGCCTTGGGGTAGAGTCCTCAGGATTAAGCGTTAATCATTATGCCGACGCCGGCAAAAAGGCTTAGGATTAATCTAGAACCAATTCGAGCATCACCTCGAAATGATCTAGGAACTAGTAAGAAAGGCTTACAAGTTCAATAATTGCGCCAAATATGCGCCGGATTAATCCAAATTGCGCCAGCTATACGAAATAATCGTACAACTCATGAAAACCTATCCTCCCCAAACTTCCAGCTATGCAATTCAACTCCCGTAGTCCAATCACCACAAGCTTTGCATTCTGAAGTCTCATAAGCTACATTCTTACCTTTAAACCATCCACCAGCCTTCTTACCGCATGCAAAGCATAGGAAATGATCATCTTGCATATTCTCTATTTTCTGAGTGAAATTCGTAGTCATATTCAACATAGGGTTTAAAGGTTTGTGGAATAGGCAACCAGTATCCAAAGAAGCATATCTCATGAGTACCACAATCGGGGCATCCCCGATTTAATACCTCATCTTTGGCTGGCATAGTGATAAAATAATGCCATTCGCATTCGTGCTTGCACATAGAGCCTCATTGGTTTGCTATTTAGATATCAAGGGGATATTTTAGGTGCAAGGAATAATGTTGCAGATTTGCGAAGGAAATCTACTCTTTTGGTAATTCGGGGAGAGGCATCCAGTGAGTGATCCGATCTGAGAAAAAGGGACCCTCAGACTTCCAAAGACACTCATCTTGATGAATGTTCGCGTCATAATATCTTCCGTAACAAATTTGCTCTGAATCTGTGAAAAGTAAATATTGCTCTGAATCTTCCGAAGGTGTCCTATCTTTTACACTTATCCATTCACTCATTTCTTAGACCATTTTAGTTTTGGTTCGCTAAGATAAACATTCCTAAATTGTCTACGTCTCATCTCTTGATATGCACATTGAAGTCTATATTCTTCAACTTGCTGCTTGCGCTTTTCAGCTTCTTCCCTTTCCTTTTTCATCATATCCTCGAACCATTCTTTATTCTCTTGATATAGCTTGTAGAGTGAATCTTCGCGATTGTCTTCAAGCAGTTGGTAAGGATTGCTTACTGGTTCAGGAGATGCTCTTCGGGGAGGGCTAGCCATTATAAATTCCTATGATCATGTCTTTCGTTTCTTTATCGAGTTTGTCTAAAATTTCATAGCCAGAAGGAAGGCATTCGGGCAAAGGAAACCATGCTTGAACTTCATATGTCTTACCAAAAGGATATTTGCGAGGCTTTCCAGTTCTTCCGAAAGGAATGTATCGCGTTATCTCATCACGCCAGACGAATCCTTCTTTATATCTCCACATGATCAAAACTTTTTGACCCTCTTGAGGAAGTCTATCCGAAATCATTATCCATTGGGGATTATCCATGTTTATCCATGAAATCTTGAATAAATATACATTCTTTATCGGTTTCATGACATTTCTCTAATTCTTGGAGGAGATGTTCCTTACCATATATCTCATGAAGAACTTCAAGCCTTAAAGTTGATAAAACACCTAGGATGAAAATACATTCTTCACCCTCAAGAATTGGCTTTATTTTTGATTTTAATTCTCTTATTTTTAAAAGAACTTCATTAGCTTCCATGTTTTCTCGCAAATAAATTGGGTTCATTAGAGGGGAATTCAAATATAACAGGCTTTTTCTTATCTTTCAGCTCTTCGATATCCTGCATAAGTTTTAGGATAACTTTCCCCTGTTCTCCAAGCCTTGCAAATAATCCCTTCCTCACATTGTTAGAAATCCTAACAATATTTTGTATTTCCTGTCTCAAAATGTGAGCTTCTTCAGCACACATAGGATTTTTATCGGTAAAAAGGTCATATTGTAATGTCATAAATTACTCCTCAGCATTGGGATCTGCCAAGGAGTATAAGGGGATCGTTATCTTTTTTCAAGATGTTTTAACCAGCTTCTTAAAGTACGCTGAATTCTGATTGGATCTCCGTTGTCTTTAGGCAAAGCAACCATCTCAATATCGACGTTTAAATCGGCATGGTCTTCATAGTAATACCATCCAGTTTCCCTATCATATTTACATTCTTGAGCATTCACAGCTGCCTCGAGAGCTTCTTCAATATCTTCATAATATCCTACTCGATGTGAGCAATCATCATAATAATCTTGGGTATGATGATTAACGATAAAGTAAAGCTCATCAAGTTCTTCAACTAAGTTTTTTAATTTTGCGTTCATTCTGACATCCTTGGTTTGAGGTTTAGGTGTTGTGTATATCAATATACTGCATATACTAAAATATGCGCAATAAAATAATGCTAAAAGAAATTTGTTTACACATTTACAAGTCTCTGTCATACCGAGGGCATGATTACTTGGAAACTAGAAACTAGAAAACTGAAAGAGTTGCGCGAACATCCTCGCAATCCTCGCCAACTCAAAAAAGATCAATCAGATCATTTAATGCGCTCATTATCAACCTTCGGCATTGTTGAGAAGCCCATTATCAACTTAGATAATATGATCATTGGCGGCCATCAGCGTCTTAAGATTCTTAAGAAAATGAACTTAAAAGAAATTGAATGCTGGGTTCCTGATCGAAAGCTTGAGGATCGAGAAGTTGATGAGCTTTGCATTCGTCTTAATAAAAACACAGGCGATTGGGATTGGGATGCTTTAGGTAATCTTTGGAATCCCCCCGATTTGATTGATTGGGGCTTTCATCCTGATGAATTGCTCGAGGGTATTACAGATAACGAAGCTGCATTAACTGAACCTGAAGATTGCGGCTCATGCGAGCTATGTGGTCAAAAGCTAAAGGGTAAAAAGAAAGATGGCTAGGAAACCAACCGGAAATCCTACAGGAAGACCAGAAAAAGAGATTGATTGGACTATGTTCGAGCAACTCTGCCACATACAATGTACACAGTCTGAAATAGCTTCCTTTTTCAAGATTCACCATGACACTTTAGCATATCGTACCACAGCCCATTACGGGGAATCTTATTCGGATGTCTATAAAAGGTACTCAGATGGCGGTAAAATGTCTCTCCGCAGAATGCAGCTTAAGCTCGCACAAAAGAATGCTGCCATGGCTATCTGGCTCGGTAAGCAATACCTAGGTCAAAAAGATAAAGAGGCAACTGGAGAAAATGACATTGATGCAATCAGAAAAATTGCTCAAGCTCTTAGAGACTTACCCGGAATTAAAGAAGCTGAGCGACCAGCGTTGGAGATTGGACAACCTTTATTACATCAAGAACAGCGAAGGGAACCGAGTCCAGTTCAAGATGAATTGGGCACAAAAGGAACTCTATGACACGCTGCATAATTGCGAGATAGTCCTTAAATGCAGGCAGATCGGCATCACGACGTTCTTTGCTATCCTCCTATTAGATCAGGTGCTTTGGCATGATAACGTTTCTTGTGGCGTTATTGCTCATACCCTGGATGATTCTAAAAGCATTTTTCAGGACAAGCTAAAATATGCTTTCGATCATCTACATCCTGCTATTCGACCCTTGTTTAAGGTTGTGGGAGATTCTGCAAAAGAGCTTGCTTTTGCTCATGGTTCAGTTATTAGGGTGGGCACTTCTTTGCGCGGTTCTACTCTTCAGTGGTTGCATATTAGTGAGTTTGGGAAGATCTGTGCTAAGGACCCTGAGAAAGCGCGGGAGATAATGACAGGCTCTTTACAGACTGTCCATGCTGGGCAGCATATATTTATTGAGTCCACTGCAGAAGGAAAAGAAGGCTACTTTTATGAGCTTTGTAAAGCCGCTTTACACCACGCTCAATCTGGTAAGCCATTTGGGGCCTTGGACTTTAAGCCGCGTTTCTTTCCTTGGAATAAGCATTATGAATATCGCCTCTCAACCGAAACGCCAATCCCTGAACATCTTGAAGAATATTTTGCTAAAATTCACCTAGAAGGCATCAAATTAACTGAAAATCAGAAATGGTGGTATGCGAAGAAATATGAGCTACTCAAAGAAGATACCCTGCGTGAATACCCCACAACTCCGGAAGAAGCCTTCCAAGCTTCACAAGAAGGATATTGGTATGCTCGACAGATGAAAGAGCTTAGCGATCTTGGTCATATTACCAATGTCAGCTATGATAAAGCCCTTCCTGTTCATACCGCTTGGGACTTAGGCCAAGCTGATTTTATGGCTATCTGGTTCTTTCAGATTAACAGATCAGGAGACATCAATATCATCGACTATTTCGAGAAGCGAGACTGCCCAATCGATCAGATAGCTTCTATTTTACAAGCAAAAAAATACACATATGGCGAACATATATGGCCACATGATGCTAACGCACGAGATAGAGCTGGAATCACTTTCGTCTCACAGGCGCGAGAATTTGGCCTATCTGGTATAGTACTTGAACAACATGAGGTAAAAGATGGAATCAATCTTGTCAGAGCTACCCTATCACGATGCTGGTTTGATGCCAAAAACTGCCACCGAGGGCTCATTGCTCTGGAGAGTTATAAGAAAAGATGGTCTTCGGCGATCGGGGGTTTCTCATCTGAGCCAGCCCACGATGACGCAAGTCATGGCGCCGATTCCTTCCGCTATCTTGCAGCAGGACTTACCAAAATTGAAGCCTCTATAGGCAGTTTAAACAACGATTTGAAAGCATTAAGAGCATATTGGGGAGGATAATGACTGAGAACGCGATTCATAGTTACCTTGAAAAGGGATGGTCTTATATTCAAACATCGACGACGCATGAATTCTTTGCTCCGAGAGGGAGCAAGAAAATCATTTACTCAAAACGTTTCCCGATGTTAAGGCTTGGCATTTACCCCGAGGAGGAAAATGTCAAGACATCAATGGAATGTTACCAAAAAAGTCTATCATAAGCCATTTAGGATCAAAAAAAAGTTGCATTGCTACAATCATTACTTTATATGTGAATGCTCTTGTGGGGCATCATGGCAGCAAAATATCATTGACAAGGGTGATCCATGTATCAAAGAGATTTGAAGGTAGAAGTTAAATACCTGGGCTCAAGTGAACCGATTTGGCTTACATCAATTGATAAATCAAAAAATAAATTTAAAGGAAATAATATGTCTTGTTGCAAACATACTTCTGAAGAAAATGAAGACGAGATGCTCGAAATTTGTCTCTCTCGTAAAGATCTCAAAATTCTTAAAGAAAAGCTTAAAGAAGGTCTAGATCAATATGATGGTGAGATTAAATATGCCACAGCTATGGTAGCCAAACATGGAAATTCATTAAGTAATTTATTAGAATATACAAATCATCTTAATGAAATTCTTCGAGCTATTAATGAAGCACAAGGCATCCAGGAAGAGGATTGAATATGGAAATTATTGATAAAACAAGTGATTTGAGGACATTTTTGATTGTCACAAACACTGGAAATTTTACAGTTAAAGGCACAAGTTTCGGATTTATCGGAAGCGGACCTATTTTAGTCATTTATGTTGAAGCGGAGCCCGTAGCATGTTTTCCTAATTATTATTATATTATTGACCATGAATTTAAAATAGAATGAATAAAGATTTTTTAGGAAACAAATTTCGATATTTTAATAAGAAAGGCGAACCTATTTCTTTAATTGAGTTCAGTATTCTTTTCGAAAATTTTCAATATAAAATTATCAAACAAGAAAATGTTGGTAAATATTTTGTTAGTACAGTCTGGCTTGGTATAGATATGAATTATCGAAAGGATGGCCCTCCTCTAATTTTTGAAACTATGATTTTTATGAATGATGAAAATGATGAGGATAAAGGAGATCCTTGTGAACACTTTATGGAACAGAAGAAGAAGCCTGCATTGGGCACGAAAAGGCTGTTGAAATGGCCAAATCAGCCCAAATTGCCCAATAAAATAATGAAACACTTTGAGTGTCAATTGCTTCACAAAAAAGTTCCATTATATCATAATGGATCAATCTTTTCGGTATGCGAGGAATGTAACAATGACTGAGGAAGATAATCTCCTACGAGAAGCTATTTCTAAGATAGCAGGGCAAGAGCGTCAAATCCTTGATGATTTTGCAAAAGCAAATATTGCTGCAAAATCATTCCTAACTCATGAAGATATTGCTTATATAATCACGCATCTTCAACTCTATCAGCAAGAAGTTAGAGAAGGAAACTTTTTCGGATATAAATATTGGTATAGTTGGAGAGAGAATGACTGAGGAAGAATATGCCTTGTACATGTTGGTATGAACCATCGGAAGCTTCTAAGAGCCTAATCAAAAATCACTGTCAAGCGATTGTGGATGAGGTTCGTCGTTTGATGCAAATAGGTGATCCCTTGGGTTGCGAAATGAAAGACGTTCATGAGTTACTTGATCACCTTTACGATCCAGAAAGATGCAAGGAAAAGAGATGACTGAAGAAAACGTTCACTGGAGCCAGATTGAAGAGGGCAAACAGGCACTTCTAAAGCTTATCAATGAAACCTTAGGTCCATTCGACCCTGGGCCTTTTTGCAAGGAAGGTGAAAGCGGTGAGGACAATATATCAATTAAGGTACCTACTGGTTCCGCTAATGTAAGAAGATCGCCACCCACCTCTTTTTTAAGAATTGATTCAGATGGCAACACATGGATAGAAGTAAAAGTTGGACCAAATGAGTCTGAGCCTTTTTATCGTGAAGAGGGGATATTTAAAATAATTGATGAAAGAATTCAATGGTGGAATCAATATTTACCAGAGCATTTATTAGTAGAAATTTCTAACTTAATTGTGAAATACCTAAACGAAAAGAGAGCTGAACATGGATAAATTTGCAGAATTTTACAATGACGAAAACAAAATAGAGGAACTATCAGAATATGTTCATATCAATTTTAAATTGATTCACACAAAAATGTTATCTGAGATGAGAAGAAAGTTAGAGCTCACACCTGATATGCAAAATTCTGATGGATATGTCTCTTTGATGGTATCGCTATACGGAAAAATGTTTAATGAAATGGTTTATTCCTTAGCGGGCATAAGTCAAGCAACAAATACAAAAGTTTCAGACATAATTCCTGCAACGACCTTAAAGGTTTTTCTGGATCTTTGGGAGGGAAAAAATCCCTTGGAAGGGAGAATGAGAACCGATGTAAAAGATGACCTAGAAGGTTTTAAGAAGTACTATTTAGAAAATATCGACAGCTTACGACAGGTTTCTGAAGCTTTGCCAAAATGAAAACCGTAACAATAAGAAACATAACCGACATTCTTGACGAAGAGTTTGGGGAATGGTGGGATAACCCTTATGTCCTAAACATCTTTGCCTACCAGATGCAGATATTCGATGAAGAGAAGATTAAAACGGAATGCCCATTTTCCACGATAGATGCTTGCCTTGAGTTTAAGCGTAAGCGTACTGTCAATGGTAAGCCCATCAACGAACAATTCAACCAAAGAGCTTTCGAGAAGCTTATTCAAAGGGAGGAATATGAGATTTAGAGCCAAACTATTCCATACTATAATGTGGGTCTTTGTTAAATTAAGACTTTGCTTGGAGTGCAAGATCACTACTTATAATGGAAGTTTCAAGACATATGCCGCATGGGAAGAATATGAAAGCTGAGCCATTGACCATAAATATAAATGATAAGAGTCCACTTCCAGATCGTTCAAATGAAATTACTCTTGCCCATGGCCTTGGTGTCGCTCTTCAACCTGATGGTCGCTTTCGGATATTTCACGAATGGATCAGCGTAAAGGATAGGCTGCCTGATCTATATGAAGAAGTTTTAGTATTCAGAAGCCCTCCAGATCAAATTACAATATCTACCATACTTTTGATGGTTGACAATGAACCTCTATGGCGTGATCAAATATATTATAGTCACTGGATGCCTCTTCCTAAACCACCGGAGGAATGATGACTGATTTCCCAAAGCATTTAACATTGTTAATAGAGCACAATCCTCATAAAAACTACTACCAAACTTCCAAAGAATGGTTTTATGATTATCACTGTTGTGAACAAGCCGATAAAGATGAATTTTCAGAAATCGATGATTTTTGGAAAATGCAATGGTATCCCAATACTCCCATTGGTTTTCATGTAGTATTTGGAAGAACTTTGGAAGAGTGCCTTGAAAAAGCGAGGAAGTTGAATGACTAAGGAAAGAATAAAATCTATGAAATTAGAATTCATAACCAATTTGGAAATTTAACAAGTGGATAAAAAGAAATATAGCATTACGATTGAATTTACTGAAAAATCCTTCATGAATGATTTTATTGATCTTATTAAAGATGAAGACTGGAATACATATATAGAATATAAAATTATAAAAAACAAACCTGAATATTTAAATGAAATGGAAAATATCCTCTTTGAATTAAAAAAAATTATTGAAAAAATAGATAGTTAGAATGTCATCATATTTATCAATTACCTGGAAAAAAAATGACTGAGGAAGAATATAACACCGTAAATTTTATAGATGGTATTTATAGGCCTCCCCATCATCCTGGGTCAATAGCGCAAAACGCAACGCTCGGTGTAAAATTCTCCAATGACATTTATGTAACTTCGGATATAGCTAAGGAATGGGGAATTAATGAAACCAATGCAGAATGGGTACCCGATCATCCTTTGGGTCCTTGTTGGAGAATTAAAAGATGACTGATAAATTCAAGCGTACCGGGTCAAATCAAAATATAGATCCTAAATATGTTAAAATAGTGGCTGGAATAAATGAAGATCTTTTAGGTGCATATGATGAAAATGTTTTTGTAATTCATCCTCCCGAAGGAACGGAATTCAAGGAATGTCCTTTATGCAAGAATCCTTTCGTCTACAATGGAATGCTTTCAAATTGTTTGTGGTGTGAGATTAATAAAGATGACTGAGGCAGAAAATAAAATTGTGAATCCTAAAAATGTTATGGAAATTTTTCGTAAACGTGCAAAAAAAAATCCAAACCTAGAAGCTGCATATATTGAAGAGAAGAAAAAATACTCAGTGATTTTAAGAAAGACTAATGTCAAATCTTTCACAACACTCACATGATCTGTGAGGGCTGTTTTAATTTTAAAAACATCATATGCCTCCAAGACACAACAAGGAGGCACCAAAAAGCCACATAAGGGTTATTATCAGACGTTTAAGCAAGCAAAACTCCCCCTTTCAACTCTTCTGTCTTTATCAGGGAAAACCAAAATGTCTTTAGGGGGAAATTCCAAGCTTAGCAAGTCGAGATTTATTCGACAACTCCAAACTTATAAAAAACCCGGGGTACGCCCCCGGGAAACCATCAACCAATGAAGTGTTCGAAACCCACCTTATTCATGTCCCCATTTCCAGGCAAGAAGTAATAAACATATAAATTAAAATTTATTGTATATAAAATACTCGGCCGATAATGTCGGGTTATGAGAAACAATGATCCAATTTTTTGGCCCGGTGCCGAGTATGATACATCTTTAAAAGCTCAACGCGATAAAAATTACACAGACTGCATCAATATCCTGCAAACGCAGTGGTATCAGGCCGATGTAGATCAACGTTTCGTGTTAGGTGATCAAGATATTTGGGGGTTAATGTTCCCTGGCGTTGCAATGTATCGCCGGAAGATGTTCAACTTTAACCTAATTCAGTCGCATATCAACATGATAAGCGGCTACCAAAGGCGCAACCGTAAGTCTTCAATCGTCATTCCTATTCAGTCACCGATGCAAAAGACTGCAGATTTGCTCACCAAATGCCTATATTACGTTCACAATCAGACTGGAGCCTATCAGATCTACTCTGATGCATTCGAGCAAGGCGCGCTTACGCAAGGTATAGGGTTCATCTCTATCTATAATGACCTTTCAAACGATCCTGTGAGCGGTGATATCAAACTTCGCTATATTGATTTCAAATCGGTTATCTGTGATCCCTATTTTAGGAAACATGATTTAAGCGATTGCCGCTTTATTGAAACGCGACAATTTTTTGGTAAGCGAGAGGCTGCTAGCTTCTATCCACAATTTTCCGATGATATCATGTCACTTCCTGGCGGAAACTATCGTGACGATAAGTTTTACTATATGCCAGAAGTTTATCAAATCCAAAGACCTGACGTGATTGCTTTTGACGAGTATTGGTATTTAGCTTCCCGCGAATGCAAATACCTCGTGGATGTAATGACGAATGAATGTCAAGAATTTCAGGGAGATGAAGAGGATTTAAGAGTTATCCTGACAAACTTTAGAGATAAACTTAAGCTTATCAAAAAACCAAAACCCACTACTAGACGCACTCTTATTTTAAATGATCGTGTACTAATTGATGAGGCTAACCCCTACGGCATAGATCGATACCCCATCGTTTGTTCCTTAGGATATTTTTCACCTGATAGCCCGTATTATTCCTATAAATTCCGCGGCGTCGTCAGAGATCTACGTGATGCGCAATATCTCTTCAACAGAAGAAAGGTATCTGACCTTGACATTTTAGAAAGCCAACAGCAGGGCCTAAAAGTTAAGAAAGGCGCTTTAGTTACTCCTGAAGATGGATTCAACCAAGGTAATGGTCGGATGCTATCGATTGATCCAAAGTTTCAAATGGATGATGTCCAACCCATGCCGATCATCCCCCCCGCTCCGACGATGATTCAGATGGAAGAGATGCTCCAAAGCGTTATGAGTAGCATTTCAGGCGTAAACGAGACAATGCTTGGCACTGATATTGATAGCAAAGCTGGGATCATTTCTATGCTTCGCAATAGTGCAGGCATCACCACACTCACAAGGCTTTTTGATCAGTTTGATGAAACACAAAGACTTTGCGGGGATATCATTTGCGAAATGATCATGAAGAATTGGACCTTTGGCAAAGTCAAACAAGTAACGGGTGAAGAACCCACAGCAGAATTTGATAATAAAGCTTTCTTCAAATATGGCTGCAAAGTGGTTCAAGGGGCACTTACCGAATCTCAACAGCAACTTGAACTTGCACAAATTATTCAGCTCAATGAAATGTATCCCGATACGGTTCCTGTTGAAGAAGTGATCGAACGCATGCAGCTTCAAAATAAAGATCAAGTTGTCGAAAAGATTCTCAAACGTCAACAGGCAGCCAATGAACAACAGCAGAAGATGGAACAACTTCAGATGCAGCAACTTGAAATCGACAATCAAGCGAAGATCTCCTACGCTAATTCGCAAGATGGTCTGGCCCAAGAAAGACTTGCCAAGATCCAAACAGATATTGCAGTTGCTCAAGATAAACTTAAGAAAGCACATCAAGAAGATACAGCATCCCAACTCAATATCATTAAGATGCTTAAAGAGCTTGAGGGGATGGATATGGCCAAGATGCAAGCCAAACTGGACTTCCTTCACAGTGTCAACCAAATCAATTTCGATCAGGTAGAACAACTTCAGCAAGAACAAGCCCAAGCTGAGAAAACGGCGACAGTCTAGTTTATATTGCTAAAATTTATTTTAATTCTTAAGGTGGAATTAACCCAAAAAGGGATAAACCCCGGAGTTTATTATGGACATGGCTAAAAAAGGCTACAAGCAAGGCGATATGGGCCCCACTGTAGACGATTACGAAAGACCAGAAAGCAATTTCAGCCAAGCTGGATTCAGCAAAACGACTGAATATGTAGAAAGGCAAGATAAGTTTGTTGGAAAAGAAGCTTCTAAAGTTAGAAGCCAAGCTTATCAAGGGCGGTATAGCTAATGGCTAAAGCAAACAAAGTGGAAGTGCAAAGAGGCCCTATTGTGGCCGATCAACGCACCATGAAACATTCAACAAGGCCCGAGATCGATCGTCAAGACGCATCTGATCGCGCTGGTCGTTGGGATGGCATGACGCTTAAGCTGCATATGCCAAAACAGTAGCAATTAAATATTTAAATTGATATCTGTTGGGGTCGACATTTGTCGGCCCTTTCCATTTAAGGAGATATTATGATTATAGCACAGATGATTATTTGGATT
>Ga0209222_1000043_pt1 | contig 36988 bp, 81 predicted proteins | sample BlaSpr_A8_Ref_O3_FD_187991 | JGI IMG/M metagenome (GOLD analysis project Ga0209222, IMG submission 187991) | Forest soil microbial communities from Thunder Bay, Ontario, Canada - Black Spruce, Ontario site 2_A8_Ref_O3 (SPAdes) (version 2) | ecosystem: Environmental > Terrestrial > Soil > Boreal...
CCCCCGCCGGTCCGGTGGCGCCTGTAGTACCAGCACCGGTCACTCCGGTGACGCCCTGCACCGATCCGACGATCTCTTGGATGTTGATCGCCAAGTCATCGACGTTGACGGTGTTGCCGGTTCCGCTGAAGAGTCGGATTTGAAAAGCGACCGGCACGTTGAGAGGCTGTGCGGCACACGTACCGGTCACCGTGAAGGTCGGCCTGTCGAGCGTCGTCGTCGAAAGCTCGCGATCGCCACTCAGCACCACCGGTCCTGCAGGGGAGCCGGTGATCGATACGGTCGACCCCGTTGTGGAGTAGGCCATCGTTCCGGAGCCCGCGGTGTTCGTCGAGCTGCCGCCTGAGATGCCAAGGCCTCCGCCTGTGACGATCTCCGCAGTGTACACCAGAATGTCGGCGGACGCCGACGTACTCGTACTGAGCGTGGCGGTAACTTCAAAAACACCGCTCGACTTGGGCGTGAGAAGAGCCGCAGCGACGACGAACTCGCTGCTCGATCCGATCGTGTAGACTTGGCCTGCCGCTACGGACTGTGTCGTTTCGACGCTGACCGCGGCCGCAGTCGCAAGTGCACCGGTGGCCCCAGTAACCCCAGTGACACCTGTCGTACCGGCACCGGTTGCGCCAGTAACGCCTGCTGCGCCGGTCGCGCCGGTAACCCCTGTCACGCCGGTTACTCCAGTCGCTCCCGCGCCGGTCGATCCGCCCGGTCCTGTCGCACCCGTCACGCCTGTGACGCCTGTCACGCCCGCTCCAGTGGCCCCGGTGACGCCAGTGGCTCCCGTTGGACCCGTCGGGCCTCCGGCAGGACCCGTAGCGCCGGTGCTTCCCGGGCTTCCGGAGGCGCCCTGCACAGATCCGACGACCTCCGTGACGCTGAAGCCCAATCCCATACTACTGAGGGAGTTGCCGACACGGCTCGAGACGATAAGTTGAACTACAACAGGAACTCCAACGGCAAGTGCACTGGTGTTACCCACTGCGGTCAGCGTCGCAGAGAGACCGCCATTGACGATCTCCAAAAAGGCCGTCGCGACTTCGAGAGTTGAAGTTCCACCACTGACAACAACCGGGCTAACCGTGGTTTCGTATCTCAGGGCACCGCCATCGCTGCCGGACGTTCCAGACGTCGAGCCGCCCGACGCGCTCACCGAGGAGCCGGTGACCGTCTGCAGATCGATCTCGATCGAGTCGGGCGTGTCACCCTGAAACGCCAACGTGGCCGCGCACTGCAAGATGCCCGAGGTGCGCGGCGTGATCAGCACGGCGGCCACAATGACGGAGCCACCCGTTGCGAGGGTCGTATTGCCCGGCGCCACTGAAGTGGTCGTGAAGGCGGCCACCGCGGCTGCCGATCCAAGTGGACCGGTCGCGCCGGAGGGACCGGACGCGCCAGATGGACCTGCGGGCCCGCTAGCTCCAGAAGGCCCGGGCAATCCAGTGACACCCGAGGCGCCCGTCGGTCCTGGGACGAACGATGCGGCACCGGTTACTCCAGTGACACCCGTCACCCCCGTGACGCCTTGCGCTCCGGTGACGCCCGTCGGACCCCCAGCGGGCCCTGTCGCTCCGGTGACACCTGTCACTCCAGTGCTTCCCACAGGACCCCCTGAAGGGCCTGTGCTGCCCGTGGCGCCTGTAACGCCCGTGACGCCAAGCCCAGACGCTCCTGAGGGGCCTGTGGGGCCCGTGAGGCCGGTCGCTCCTGCAACGCCAGCCCCTGTTGCACCGGTGACACCTGTGACTCCCGTGACACCTGCTCCAGTTGCGCCGGTGACACCTGCTCCAGTCGCACCAGTGACTCCGGTTATGCCCGTCGCGCCAATCAACCCAGAGGGACCTGTCGGACCCCCAGCCGGCCCAGTCGCCCCGGTAGTCCCAGTCGCCCCCGTCGGCCCTGTTGGGCCCCCTGCCGGCCCGGTCGGGCCCGTAACGCCGGTGATGCCAACGCCCGTGACGCCGGTCACTCCTTTGAGGCCGGACACGCCGGAGACTCCGGTTGGTCCAGTCGCCCCAGTCGCGCCGGTGACGCCGGTGGTTCCAGGGACGAAAGAGGCTGCGCCCGAAACTCCGGTTGGGCCCGTCGCCCCCGTCACTCCAGACGCCCCCGTCGGCCCCCCAGCCGGTCCAGTTACTCCAGTGACCCCTGTGACTCCGGTGACACCCGAGGCCCCTCCAGGGGTGCCGCTTACGCCGGTCACTCCGGTTACCCCAGTAACCCCCGGGACAAAAGAGGGCGCGCCGGTGACACCGGTAGCTCCAGGACTCCCGACCGGCCCAGTGGCCCCGGTAGCTCCGGTAGCGCCAGTCGTTCCGGTCGTCCCCCGTTGCCCAGGGGCCCCTGACGCTCCGCCTCGCCCCCTACTCGAGAGGAAGTTGAGCAGTTCCCACGCTTGCGTCAGGGGCTCGGGCATGACTCTCTATCTCTTTCTGATCGCGTGAATGGCGATATACTTTTCGGTGACGGTGCCACCGAAGCCGTTGAGGAAGCCGACGTTCCAGATAGGCCGATCGAAGTCATCTCCACCAAAGACTGTTTTGAACATGTCTTCGGTGAGGTTTTGCGGATGGCCGGGGCAGACCCCCAGGTCGATCCACTCGAAGATGCGAAAGGCAGTTCCGACGCGAGAGCAAGCAAGCGCTCTGCGGAAAATCTCGGTTGGGCTGTCGGTGTGTTGAAGAACGTTGTAGAGCCAGATCTGATCGAACTGTCGATCGGTCGGCATCTCCTCGGCCTTCAAGTTCAAAAACTCCACGCCTGCAGCACGGTAGCGTTCGCGCGTTTCATCAGACACCGCCAACGGATCGACGCCTCGAGAATACCCGTGCGTGGTTCGTTGGAGCATCGACACAGGCCCACAGCCGATGTCGAGAATAGTATCACTTTCGAAGCGCTCACCGCTTCCATGCAGGCCCATCATCCGGAAGTACGTCTGCTGCTTGCGTATCTCGTCATCCCAGTGCGGCGCCCAGTGCAATCCCCACCAATCGCGCTCCCAGTCCTGATCGACAGCCCAGCCCTTCTTCTCGACGGGCGGCTCCGGGATGACGAGTTCAACATGAAGATCGACTGGAGGTTGGACTGGCGTCGAACGCTTGAGGAAGTCGAGCTGCGTTCGCTTGAGGTTCTCCGTGTAGAAGCCCTTCGGATACTTCAAGTTCAAAACGGACTGGAAATATTCTTCGTACATCAAGGCGACGCGATCGGTGCTGTAGTTATAGGCGGCGTACTGCCGGATGACGTCGCGATTAGCTAGCTTGTCGAGGTTTTGAGCGGCCCACATCATCTGCTCGACGGTGCGGCACCGGTACCCGGTGGTGCCGTGCAACACTGACTCACTAAAAATTCCCCAGTCGGTGGTGATGACCGGTGTGCCGCAGAGCATCGCCTCGACGTGAACGCCGCAGAAGGGCTCGACGTAGATGCTGGGCGTGAAAACCGCAGCGGCAGAGGCCAGCAGATCGGCCCGCTCTCTTCCCGCGACAGGCTCGCGATAGGTAACGTGCGGGTTGCCTTGCAGGAAGCGTTCGGGGTTGCCCTGCCCAACGATTGTGATCTTCCGGCCGATACGCTTGCAGATGTCGATCGCGAGACCGACGCCCTTGTCGTCGTTGAGCCGACCCATGAAGAGAAAGTCTAAGTCTTTGCCTCTTCTTGAGAGAGCATCGACGCTCGGGCTGAAGTCTGCCACGTCGAACGCGTTAGGGATGACCGTCCAGTACCACTTGCCTCCCTGCTGCAGCCCATGCTTGCCGAGCTGCATGTGCAGCCACGCGTAGCTCTCGTAGACCCGATAGTCGCTCCACGCGTGCTCGTAGCCGATGCCCGTCTCGACGCGGAACTGCTGGATGCCGTTGCTCCCGTCGACTTGCGGACCGTTCCAGGTGCAGCAGATGATCTCGGTAAAGGGTGCCGAAGTTGAAGTTCTCTTTACGAGCGCTTCTTTGAGCCGCTCACCGTACAACTTGATGTAGGGCGCCCGGTCGCCGTCCATCGACGTGTCGTAGAAACCCGTCGTAGGCTTCTGGTAGTGAGCGGCCCATTCTGCATGCGAGATGATCGCGACGCTCTCGCTCGCTTCGACTTCGCTCCCCTCGACGCCGTAGTGGATGACCTCATGCCCACGACGATGCATCATGGCGCACAAATTCACGACCTTTTGCGTGAACGCGCACGTGGAGAAGGACTTGGACGTGACGGTGTGGGGAACGCCTAGAACGTGCAGTTTCATGAAGGACCCGAGCTTTCTTGCCCCACTAGATTCGGCGAGGGGGCGCTTGACGTTGGGATGAGTTAGAGGACAGCGCTAGCCAAGGCTACCTCAACCGAGCTACCTTGTCTGCTATGGCGAGCGACGACTTTCGCCCGCGATTTCAAGGCGAACCGCCCGAACCACCTGCCGGAACGCCTACCGAGGTATCCCGTGCTGCATGGAAGATGGCGTGGCGCGCTGAGCAGATCGCGATCGGCGCAGACAACCGAAGCTTGGCGCTCTTCGAGGGGCTAGGCGAGTTGGCCAGCAAGTTCACCACCGAGATGATGGAGCGCTTCGACAAGGTGGATGAGCATCTCGATCGGGTAGACGCGCGGCTTGATAAAGAGATCGGCCCGAAGTTGAAGTCCGCCGAGGATAACGCCAAGGAAGCCCGTACGTCATCGCATGATCTTCAAGATGAAGTTGCCAAGATGGAGAACATTCTGGCAAACATCAAGGAGAAGACGATCGACTCGGTACGTGTGAAGCAACTCGTCGTCGAAGAGCATGAAGTGCTCGTCACGCGACAAGAGCTCGACCGACTTCAAAAACAAGAAGCTGCTGCCATCGCGGCGAACAAGCAGCGCGAGGACGAACGCCGAAGCTACAAGATGAACACCAAGTCGCTCATCGTCGGCAGCATCATCGCTGGTGTCATCTTGATGTTCGCAACCTACGCCTTTACGCGGGTAACTAATCCGGCGCCTGCTACAGTGGTAGCTCCCTCTCATCCCTAGGAGTTCAACATGCAACCCGTGCTATCGACCCCTGTTGCGGTCGTCATGGTTCTGTCGCTGCTGCTCGGCGTGCTCACGCAGGCCGTCCAGACAGGCGCCGTCTTCGGTACCTTCATCACGCCAAAGGCTTGGCTACCGGCCTTGACGATCGCTGCGACGTTCCTCGGCGGCATGGTCGCCTACTTTTCCGGTCTATCCCCCGTCGTTTTGGACGCCAACAGCGTCTTCTACGCGGTGGCCGCTGGCGTCAGCGCGTTGCTCGCTGGATCGGTGCCTGGGATGGCCGTTCACGCTCACTACACCGTCCCGCGGCAGGTGATGGCCTGGCGCGCCGCTGCAGCGATCGACCCGCACAACAAGCTCACCCCTCCTGGAGGCATCGTTCAAACATGAAAATCTCCCTCATCGCTGGCGGCTTCGCCATTCTCCTTTCGGCGTGTACGCCGGCCGAAGACGCCACCTACAAGAAGATCGAGGACATCGTCCTGGCCGATCTCACCAACGGCGTCGCGCTCGACGTCATCGAAGGCGCCATCGCGGCGTACGTGCCGCAGGGGCAGGATGTCGACGTTGTGCTCAACGACATCATCAGCTTCCTGCACGACGACGGCGTTTTGCCCCCCAGTGTCTTACCAGTCGCACTGGCGATGCAGAGCAAGATCGCCGCGAAACTGCAGCTCAAGGTGGGTCATTCGTCCGTCGAGCGGCTTCGGACAAACGTCTGGTTGGCTCAGGGAGTCACTGGGGCGGTGCTCCGATGAAACGGCAAGTCTGGCATCCGGGCCTCAACCGGAACATCGTCATCGGCGGCTGCAAACTTCCCAAACACGATCCGGTCGGGTTGAAGTTGAAAGACTTCCTGCACCTGGCTTACCCGCCGGCCCCGGCGACAATCGACTACTCTGCAAAGGCGCTCTCGGTGATCGAGAACATCGAGGGCAACGACACGCTCGGTGACTGCGTGATCGCGGAGGATGCTCACTTCATTGGCGTCGTCACGGGAAACGCCAACACGCTCTTCTCCTACTCGAGTAGCCAGGTAATTTCCGACTATTCCAAGATCGCAGGGTACATCCCCGGCGAGCCCGCAACCGACCAGGGGACCGACCCCACCACCGACTTGAACTACCGTGTCAAGGTTGGCTACGCGGACGGGTCCAAGGATGCAGGATGGGCTCTCGTCGATGCCACCAATCAGGGCGAGGTAGAGTACGCGATCAACACCTTCGGCAACTTGAAGATGTGGTTTGGCATCCCTGACTCGATCGTCAACAGCATGCCTTCTTCGAGCGGCTTCGTCTGGGATGTCACTGCAGGGAGCCCCGATCAAAACAACGGTCACTGCATCGGAAGTCCTGGATACAACGTGCCGAAGATCTTGACCGTCCCGATCACCGCGCAGGGTGTGGGTGTGATGACCTGGGGCATGTTGGGCTTGGTGACTTGGAAGGCGCTCGCTTCCTGGTTTGTCCCGTCTGCCGGTGGAGGACTCGCCGTGCGGGTCACAACCGACTGGCTCAACAAGACCTCGGGTGTCGCTCCGTCGGGGCTCAACCTCCAAGCACTCGTGACGGGGTTCAACTCGTACTTCGACGGTTCTATCCCGGTGCCGATCCCCACGCCGGCCCCCGCACCGACCCCCTCACCGGCTCCGGGGCCTCTCGTCGTCACCCTCGCCGAAGCCCAATCTTGGGCTACTGCGGGAATCGGTGGCGGCTTCCCACTTCTCACCCGAGCGCAAGCCGAAGCCGACGCCAGCGCCGGTCTCGCAGCGAACTGGCCCAAGTCGTGAAGCTCTCCCTCCTTCTCGCCGTCGCAATGGCGCTGGCGGCGTGCTCGAGTTGCACACCAGCGCCCGCTTCGCCGAGCGATGCAGCACCGCCTTCGCCTGGCCCACCTTCCCCAAGTGATCCAACCGAGCTTGTATACACCGAGCTCGTCGAAGGCGGCTGCTTGGCTCCAGACGACTCCGGCGACGGCTACGCGGCCATCTACGAGCTCGAAACCAGCGACGCCGCGCCGTCCTGGTTGATCTGCCTGTACCGCGGCGGAACGGTCGCTTCCTGCATGGTCCCCTGCGGCAACGACTAGCCTGCCGGCCGCGCTGCAGATACGCTGAGCTCGTGGCCTCCACCGCACTGGCCGTTCGCACGCCGCTCAAGCCCGTCGCGGTGGCTGGCTACGCCACGTCATTGGAGACGGCTCCGCAGGCCACCTTGGCGACCACGGGCGTCATCGTGGGCGCCTTCTGGGGCGGCCTGGTCGGCTACCTGGGCGCGCGCGTAGGAGGGTCTCGCCATTGCCTCGGGTGGGCCCTTGCGGGGGCCGGCGCTGGGGCCGCACTGCTCGGCGTCGAAGGCAACACGCAAGGGGAGGCGCTCGCCGCATGGCTTCGGCAATACTAGCGGGCGTCGAACCGTACGTGCTCGGCGCTGTGAGCCAAAGCACTGGCAGCGTGCTGGTCGACGCGGCAATCGGAGGTGCCACCGGCTACCTCCTGGCGCCGACGAAGGCGCGAGCACGCTACGCCGTGGGAGGCGCTGCAGCGACGGGCCTCGGTGGGCTACTCGGACTTCTAGGGACCGTGGCGTTCATCTACGCCACCAAGAGTGATCGCAAGTCGCGGAAGTGGCGGTGAGGATTCTCTACGGCGTCTGCGGCGAGGGGATGGGCCATGCGATACGCTCGGCTGTCGTCGGGCAACACCTGCTCTGGAAGGGCCACGACGTCCAGTTCGTCAGCGCCGGTGGAGCGCACAAGTATCTCTCCGGTCGCTTCCCCAACAGGGTGACGTACGTCCTTGGGCTCAACACGGTGATGGATCGCAACACGGTCCTGCCTCTTTCCACGTTGATGTTGAACATCGCAAAGATGACGCTTTCCCCACTAGCCCATGTCGGCAGCGCCATCGCTTTGGGGAAGGTCCCCGATGCCGTGGTGAGTGATTTTGACCCTTGGTCCGCTCGCTACGCCAAGGTGACCGGTCTGCCGCTCGTCGCCGTCGACAACATCCACTTCATGAACCGCTGCAGCCATCCCAAGCAGATGGTCGCTGGGGATCGAGCAGCGGCGGCCCTGATGTACCCCGGCGTGTCCGGTATGGTCCCGGGCGCAAGGCGCTACCTGGTGACGACTTTCGCATCGGCCCCGGTGGCGATGCAGGGGACCTCACTCCACTTGCCGATCTTGCGGGAGAAGATCCTTGGCGCTCCTCGCTCGCAAGGGCCGCACGTCGTGGTCTACTTCAACGACAAGAGTGACCACATCGGCATCGTCAAAGCCCTGCAGGGAGTTCCCGCTTCTTTCAGGGTCTATGGGGCGCCTGGTGTGACCTCGGTGATTCCGATGGCGGACAACGTGACGCTCCAGCCCTTCAGCGAGGATGGCTTCATCGCAGACCTAGCCTCTTCGAGGGCCGTCATCGGTGGGGCCGGTTTCACACTCATGACCGAATGTATTTTTTTGGGGAAGCCCCTTCTGGCAGTCCCGTTCGGCCAGCAGTTCGAACAGATCCTCAACGCCAACTATCTTGAGGGGATCGGCTACGGTCTTCGATCGAGAAACCTCGGCGAAGTTGAAGTTGCCAATTTTCTCAATCGCGCGGATGGCTTCGCGGAGAACTTGCGTGGTTTTCAACATGACGGCAACGCCGAGCTACTCCGGGCAGTCGATCGCGCGCTCGAAGGCCACCTCACATGACACGGATCGCGCATCTGACCGATCTGCACCTCAACGGGAGCTACGATCGACGAAGCAAGTTCGAAAGTGGTTTGCGTCAGGCGGTTCAGCGTGGCGCGACCTACCTGCTGCTCACCGGCGATCTCACCGCCCACGGTAAGGCCATTCACTTCACCGAGCTCGCCGGATGCCTCGAGCAATACTGGCCCTACGGCGTGACGATGGTGGGCGGCAACCACGACGGCGCGGCGTTCCACAAAGCCTTGGGCGGTCCGCTTCGGGCGTTCGGTGAGGCCAGTGCAGGGCCGGTCGACTTGGGCGACTGCCTCATCATCCCCGTCGCGACGTACTACCACCGCCGAGGACTTGTCTTCCAAGCGCTCGGGCGCATCGGCGACGCGCAACTCTCTTCGTTGGAGACCATCTTCAAAACCTCTACGAAGCCCGTGGTGGTAGCGATGCACCACGGTCCTCAGACCGACCCGGTGCATGCGTTTGCCGGCTTGGTCGATGGGCGACACCTCACAGCGCTACTCGAAGCACATTCGCACGTCAGCGTGTGCTGTGGACACGACCATCGCGTGCTCGATCTTGGAAGAGTGCATGCGGCTGCCAGTGTCGCTCACCATCCCGACCCGCTGCGGCTCTACGACGTCACGCCGGGCGGTTTGCAGATCGTCTATTCAGGGAGCGGCGGCGAATATTTCGGCTGACGTCACCACCAAGCGATGTAGACGAACCCGTTTCCTCCATTTCCACCCGGTCCGCCAGTCACACCGGCCCCGCCCCCTCCACCGCCCGAGCAGAAGCCTCCAGCATTCCCGCCAGCTCCACCCACGCCGGCTGTTGCGCAGCCACCTCCGCCAGAGCCACCGGTGGACAGAAAGGCAGCTCTTCACGGCGTGCGTCTTGTGCGTGTTCGTCCACGGGTTTCATACTTCAACTTCACGCGAACACTTTGCTGAGCGAGCGAAGCGGTTTGGGGACGCCGTAGATCTCCGAGTAGATGACCACCGCACCGACCGCGCCGATCCCGATAGCGACCCAGGTGGAGACGTCGACCCCAAACACTTGTGGACGGTACCACTTCTTGTAGAGGCCTGAAGTGTACGTACTCCATGGTCTCCAGTTGGTCCCACCGTTTGAAATGGTGTACGCGGCGAGCGCGTTGTACGTGGGGTCCAACAAGCTCGCTTCGGAGTAGGTCGGGTGGGCGAGCGTGTTGATTTGCCAGAGGCCGAAGGAGCGCTCGGGGCCGTTGCCGGGAAGCGGGTTGGTGATAATCGCCTCGGCGTTGGGGTTGCCGCCGCTCTCGGCCATCGCAACGGCCGCTGCGAGGTCGGGGTTCGGAAAGCCCGTCGAGACCGCAAGCGCGCGGAGCTGCGCGAGGTTTAGCACTTGCGCCATTGGTGCCCCTCGTCGAGGTAGCCATGCCACCCGTCGCTCTTCTCGCCATCGACTTCTTCGTGCTGGTCCCCCAGTGATTCGCGAATCTCCAAGCTGCCATCGGGGCACTCACGAAAGCGGTGCGGAGGCGAGACTGCGTGATGGATTGCTCTGGCGATCTTCGGTGCGTCGGCGTCGCGTGCGTTTGGCTTGAGGAAGAAGACACATATGCGACCATCATGATCGATAGGGCCCATGTAGTCGCCTGGCTCTTTCGGCCACTCGCCGAGCGGGAGCCTACGCCCTTTCATGTCGATGGCGTTTGCAGGGAGTTCAACTGTTGCTGCAGCGCCGCCGCAGCTTGCTGATTGGCATCCGGAGTTGAACTTGAAGTCGGCAACGTCGAATTGTTGGCCGTCGGCGCTTGCGTGACAGAAGAAGCAGGCGTCGCGTTGTTCATCGCCGTCACCACCGCTGCAGCCGCGACTCCGCCCGCGATGGTCCCCATGATGCCCAGGAGCTCCGACGCCAAGTTGTGCTCGATGCCCTTCTCATGGGCCTCAACGTAGCGGCCGAGAAAGAAGCCGCCGATCCCTCCGAGGGCCCCGCCCACGATGGCGCCGATGACGGTGCTCTGCTGCATCGCCTTCCAGGGTATCGCGGACGCGGCTGGGCTGCTAGGCTCTCGATGTGGACCCTCCCAAGGGCGTGATCGGCAACGTGCTCGTCGGCTCGCTCGCCCTCGGCGGAGCGGCCTGGGTGGGTGCGGCACTCAATTCCCGAAGCGTCGCGCGGCAAAGCCCCGCTGCGGCCACGACAGCGGCAGCCCTGGGAAGCGTCACAGGTGCACTACTGGCTCTCTTCGGTGCTGCCGCACTCTCCGTCACAGACTCGAAGTGGAAGGTGCTCGGTCAGACGACAACCATCCTCGGCGTTGGGGGCTTTACGGCTCTCGCGTTGGTCGGTCTGAAGGCGTCCGATCGCCTCCTGGTAAGCCCCGTCGAGCAAGGCGTTCCCCAAAGTCTCCTCGCGCTGGAGCAAGACAGCGGCTCCACCTTCACGCTGGCCCCTGGAGATACCCTCACCGTCGAACTGCCAGCCGCGCAGAGCGGCTACAGTTGGTCGTGGACCGACGCTCCAGCGGGCTTCTTGACGGGCCCCGTCCAAGCGGTGGTCCCCACGACCGGTGGGACTGTCGAGCATGACACCTGGACAGCCACTGCTGCGGGGACTGCCCAGTTGACCGCCCAGCTCGTTCCTTCCGCTGCAGGTGGGGGAGCCGCTACGGCGACGTGGAGCGCAACAGTGGTCGTCTCGTGACACCTGATCGTGCCACGGTCGTCCTGGTCGGTGCGGCGGCCTCTGAGGGACCGCCAGAGCGCACCGACTGGCGGACGGTCCTACTGAGCGGGACCGCCATTGGCGTCACAGTTGCGGCGTTTTTGCTCGCGATCAAGGTGGGTGGCAAGGCCGCTCGCTAGAGCTTTCGGCGGTGGCGCAGAGCTTGCGTTGGATCGGCGGCATGACCCTCCTCGGCCTTCTCGCAGTAATTCTTATCCTGATGATCGCCGTCTGGGTCGCGCGCAGCGTCCCGGTGCCATTCTCCTACATCGTCTACGCGCTGGTGGTGCTCGTCATCTGCATCGTCTTGCTGCAGGTGACCGGTGTGCTGGGCAGCGCTGGGCTCAATCACCGAATAACTTAAAGTTCAACTTTTAGCGCTCGGTATCATCCTCGTTTTCGAGGGCAGCCTCTTGCGCATCCACCTCCGCGTGCAGGACGTCCAGGAGCGTGACGGGCCCCGGCGTCTCCGCCACCTCCGGCCTCGGCACGCTCCCGTCCGGCCCGGACATCCCCGGTGGGGCGTTCGTCCCAGTCTCGATGGGGTTACGTGGCTTCTGGATGCGTGCGCCGCACCTCGCGCACTGCCCCGTCCTGACCAGGATGTGCGGCTCTGGACTCGGGACCTGCGCGTACCCGCACCACAGCTCGTGCGGCTCCGGTGGCGCGTCGAGCGGCGTGACGCTGGACGGGGCCGGGCGTGTCTTGTCTTCGCTCATGGCTCGACCCAGTGGCCGCCGGAACATGGCCGACCGCACTTGCTGCAGAGTGGGACCGGCTGGACGTGTGCGACGGTCATCCCCATCGCAGCCGGCTGGCACTGGTAGCAAATGCCGTGCGGCGGCACGTACCCCGCGGCCCTGAGAGCCGTCTCCAGGTCGTCGGAGAACTCGGCATCCACCTCCCGGTGCGCCTGCGCGAATCCCCAAAGGAACGGCTGCGCTCTCTTGTCCTTCACGCTCAGCGGCACCTTGCCCGGTGGGCATGTCGGGTACTTGTCCGATTGAAACTGCCCGTTGACGATGTGAGCACCCATTACTTCGTCTCCTTCTTTTCTAGCGACGTGACGGTCTCGGTCCCCGGCGGCGCAGGCCTCGCAGCTCGTATCGCTGCCGCCACGCGCGAATGTCCGCCCATGGCGACCGGACTCGGCGCGCACCCATCGCACAACGGCGCGTAGACGCCATCGACGGTCAGGCCCCAGCGCAGATCGCTGGCGTTGTCGCAGAGCGTGCACTTGGGGAGGGTCGCGGGGGCGGGGCGCTTCTTTATGGCCATCGACAGCGCCTCGAGTGCGTGAAAGCCGTGCGCCCATTCAGGGTTCTGGTGCATCGATTGACGCACGTACTCACCGAGCGAGTGCACCAGTTCATCGCACGCCTTTGCGGCCATGTCGGACTCCACTTCGGCTTCCCGCACCTTCGCCTCCGACGCGGCTAGGTCACGTGTGCATTCGTGGAGCTTCGTCAGTGCAGGCCCGTACGAGTCACGAAGCATGGCCAGCTCCGCCTCCCGCTCGGCGAGCTGCGTGCGAAGCCTATCGCGCTCCTCCATGACCTGAGCGCACGGCTCCGGTATCTCCAGCCGACGCGAGGCCGCCAGGGCGGACTCGAGGGCGTCGACCGTGGCGAGCCAGCGGCGCGTATAGACGTCGGGCAAGCGTCCGCGAATGTCGCAGATGTCCGCCTCCGTCCACGGACCGAGATTCACCTCCGGCGCCTTCGCCTTCGCTTCACTCATCGCGCCCTCCTTGCTCGCCAGCGACGGTCTTGATCCACGGCCTTGTGGGCGACACACCGTACGTAGTCGTACAGCGCGTCGATATTCCAACTCGGAACCTGGCAGTTGTTGACGATGTCGACGACGACCTTGTCCGCCATCCGGTCCACCGCGCGCTTGCGGGTCTCGTTGTCGCGTCTATCGGCTGAGGTCATCTTCGCGTCCTCCGTCCTTCGCAGTCCCGCTGACGGTTATCTCCCACGGGAAGTACCAGCGTTTACACTCTCCGCACTGACGCTGCTTCACGCCGCGTCGGTTCGACGCGTCTGCCTTGTTCATCCACTCGACGTAGCCGAGTCGATCTTGCTCGTCTTGGTGGTCGGCGCAGGTCATGGCTTCGCAGTCCCGCTGGCGGTGGATGTTTCAAGCACTGCAAACCGACACGGCTCCTTGCCTGCTTCCTTCCAACCTGCACTCGTCAGGTGAGCTGCGTTCCGGAACGTCAGGCGCGTCTCATGGGCAAGACCGAGCCTGACTAGAGAGCGGACGACAATTGGGTTCGCATCGATGCGGCCGCCACCGAACCCATACGCCTGTCTCGGGGTCGCCGCGTCATCAATAGCTTCGCGCTGGGCCTTTGTGAGCTTCATCTTCGCCTCCACGGACATCCCCCATCCGGCTCCGTCATCCCCGCGAACACCCGCCACGTCGCCAGGATCGCGAGCGCCACGCCAGCGCAGAGAAGCATCGCTCCGATCATCGAGAGCCAGCGTCCGTCATCGGATGTTGGACTTCAAAAACCGGCGGCGTCCTGACATTGCAGCAGTAGCCCGCCGGGCAGCCCGGATTGCCTCCGCAGGTCTCTCCCTCGTCGCAGCACATCCCGTTTGAACAAGGGACCCCAAGGTTACCGCACGGATTGCCGGCCACCGGTTTGAACGCGGCAGGCTGCGTGGCATCCCATGCGCACGCACCGATCAAAATAGCGGTGGCGGTCCAGCCTGCAAGGAAACTTTTCATGGCTTGTTTTTGAACTCTTTCATGGTGTCCCGGTCGATGAACCCAGCGCCCATGCACGTGTCGCACGCCCCAGAGGCTTCGCCGTGGCAGGTCGGGCAGACATAGTAGCCCAGTTCTGGAGAAGTTGAAGGTGAACTTGGCGGAGGGGGCGGAATTGTGGCAACTTGAAGATCCGTCGGCGGCAGCGTGACGGGTCCTAAGAGGCTGCCTGGGAAGTCCGTGGGCCATTCGTCTTCGAAGGGCTCGTCGAGGCTCACGGGGAGGCGATCGGTTGGCCGATCACTCGGGGTCTTTTTTCGGCTGGCCATGAAGGCGAAAAGCGTAGCATCATCCGCTACTTCGTCGTGCACGGGAGGCGTGGAGCGCGCATCGGCCATCGGCTACGGCGGGCTTAGTGCAGTCGCTGCAGCGAGGAATGTCGATGCGAGGCCTTCCTTTGGCCTTCCAGAGCTTGATGTGACACACGTTCGCCATGTGAATCGGTTGGCGCGATCCGGCGCGCAGGACGCGCGGGGCGCCGCAGTCAGGACACGGTGAGGTCGGCTCGTCGGGCAGCGGCTTCGGCGTGACATACGGCTTTCTTGCTTCACGCAGCTCACGACGGCGCTTCGCCTTCGATCGCGACGTGGAGGACTTGTAAGCTTCTGGATTCTCTACACGCCATCGTTTCTTGCGCGCGTGGAGATGTTCAAGTCGAGCTTCAACTTGAGCTTTGAGGAGGAACGCGTCGTGCGCGAGCCGGTAGTTATCCCAGTAGGTGCGGTTGGAGAGAGCGCGAACCCAGAGAGGCTGCATCATGACGGCTGCGACAGTTTCTCGAAGCCAAGTTCGCATATGCGCACTTCGACCATGAGGGAGCGTGGAAGGATCTCGAAACCACCGATCTGAAGAAGATAGGCCCGCGTTGCTTCGTTGGCCCTACGGAGAAGCCCCAGCGTGCGAGCGCGATCGGCTGACCCTTCGATGGTTCCTTGCGCTGCGATGAGAAAGTGCGTCTTTGCCTCGGCGATGAGCGCGATGACGTACAAAAACTCCTCGGGCGGCTGGCCCTGGCAAGCTTCGCAGACGATGGGCTTGCGGCCATGTTCGCACGGTGTGGTCGCAAAGGTTCTCATGGAGCTGTCCTCTTTCGCTTGACCTTCTTCGCCGGTATGCCTGCGGTCATCGCCAACAGGCGCTCGCCCAACTTCGCAATTAGGTCTTCTTCCTGCCCAGCGAGCGCCTTTGCGAGGCCGTCCGTCTTGCCGATCAGCATTTCAAACGTGTCGAGCCGATCAATGACTACTTCACTGATCGCTTCTTCGATCGTTTGCATTGCGATCGGATATTCAATCAAAACGGGGTCTGCCTGGCCGAACCGATGAAGGCGACTCTCCGCTTGAAGAAGCTCATGCGGCTCATACGTCAATTCGCAAATCATCCCCACTGACGCGAACGTGAGATCGATTGCGACTGCGCAACAATCAATCGTGCAGACGAGCAACACAGGCGCCGTCAGTGACGCTTCCCGCAGCTCGTTTAGGATCGTCTCCCTCTTTGCATGTGGAACCCCTCCGTGGATGAACCGACACATAAAGCCTGTCGCCGAGAGCTTCGTGACGATGTACTCCGCCACACTTCGCCTGAAAACGAAGTCGACGACTGACGCGCCAGCCTCGAGATGATCCCTCGTGCGCTCGATGACCTGCGGCAACTTCCCATCCACCGCACGGACCAACACGGCTTGGATGAGCCGCTTGTCAACCTTGTCGACGTTCGCTTGCCGGTAAGAGACCGGAATCTCCAAGCGGATGATCTGGCGTGTCTTTGGGGGGAGTTCAAGTTTGACTTCTTCCTTGGACTTTCGCATTGTGAATCGCGCCAACCGTTTTTGAAGTTCCTCGAGGTTGCTCTTTCCCTCAGCGATCCACTTGTCGCCGATGTCGCGACTGATGTTCTCGTAGTGACCGTCGCAGTAGCGCATCTGAAAGAGGAAGTTGCGCTTGCCGACACGCGCCGGAGAGATTGTATCGATGAGGTTCCACAAGTCGCGAATGCGATTGACTAGTGGAGTTCCGGTGAGCGCCGCGCGCGTCTTGACTGTCGCGTGCGCGGCAATCTCTTTCGAGGCCACCGAGCGGCGAGACTTCTCGGATTGAAGCATGTGTGCCTCATCCCAGACGATGTTGGAGGGGCCCCACGCGATGAGAACATCAACCCAGGCAAAGAGCACGTCATAGTGGCAGATCACGATCTGGGTCGCGGCGGTCGGGCGGATCGCATGGTCGCAGTCGTCTGCGGTGACTGGCTTTCTGCCAGGCGATTCACCTGTTGGGGGCTCTCCCTGATCACCCTCGAGCGGCGGAGTGAACTCGCAGAGTTTGCAGGTGTACGCCCCAACCTTTTTCAAAAACCGCCACTCGTGCTTGCCGGGGCGCGTACCGTCGAGCAGCAACGTGTTCGGAAGGGCCTTCGGCCACCACTTGAGGATCTCGCCGCGTTGAGTATCGGCCCAGACACTTCGTGCACTGGACGGCACGATGATGAGTGTGCGTCCACCGAATGCGCGAACAGCCATGAGCGCTACGGCTGTTTTGCCGCAGCCCATGTCGAGACTCAGGATGGCGCCTGTCGGGGCTGTGCAGATGAGGAAGTCGACTGCGGTCTTCTGGTAGTCCCTCAGCACGCGCCCGTCTGCGCCGTTGACGGCGTAGAGCAGGTGATGCCGGTAGTCGTCCGCTTTCTGACCGTCGAGCGCGCGGCGATCGATGCGGATGCCCTTGGCTTCCAAGCCATCGGCAACGGCTTCGACCGCGTCTATGTAACCGACCCAAGCGCGATTGGAGGCATCCCAGGCCATCCCCGGGATCGTTTTTGCAACTTCAACAAGAACTTTGCTGAAGTAGGATGACTTGGCTTGCCAGAGATGGGAGCCGGGGAGGCGGGAGACGGAGATGCCCATCAGTTGAGCCAGTCAATCTTCAACTTGCGGCGTGGTGTCGCATCAACCACACGGACGAACTTGAAGCTCAATTGATTGCAGAGACACTCGCCGGCCGCCTCGAGCACTTCAAGAGCTGCCCATGGCGCTTCGCCTTCCCACGTCACAGTGCCATAATCGTTTGCAGGGTCCTGCGCGGCCATGAAGTTGCCGGCGCACCACGACGAGTCGTTGTATCGAAACTCGATCGACGAGGGCGTTTTACGGTGCGGCTCGTTGAGTTGCCAGAGCCCTTCGACAACCCTATCTGGCAACTCCGCACGCACACGTAGCTCGATGCGCTTGGTGACCATGACACACTCAGCCCCGTGCGGACGTCCAACGCGTCGGCGACAATAGAAGCACTCGTCGGGTCTACCTGCGGGGCGGATGCCATCGTCATTCGGATCGACGAGGGGCCAATTGTGCTGCTTCACAGCGGTCCGTCCGGTCGACCGTCAGGGCCCGTCGCACCCGGCGGAACAAGGTCTGCCGGCCCAAGCGACGGCGCTTCCTCGACGTCCGTCACGCTTTGGACTGTCACCAGGCCCTTGAGGCCAAACTCTTTGGTCCCAACGGCGCGCAAGATGGCGACCTGCAGAGCTGCCTCCGTAACAGCGCCATCCAACGTGAAGATAAGTTGAACTTGAAAACGAGTTTTCATGGTGTGCCTCTGGCCGAGCGGAGTGAGCGGTTTGCGACGGAGCGTCATCGAACGCACAAGCCGCCGGTCGCCGGGTTGCCGATGATGATGCCTCCCATGCAGCCCGCATCGATTGCTGCATCATCCAGGGCTGGCGGCGGAGGGTCGATGATCTGGACGGCAACGTCGGCCTCCGCGTCGACCGTGGGAGCAACGTCGGCTGCCGCATCATCCGTTGCGATCGGCGGCGGATCCGTCACTGCGACGGTGGGGCCCGCGTCGGGCGCTTGCAGGCCGTTCATGTCGAGGGTGCAGCCGGAGAGGGAGAGACAGAGCAGAAGTGTTTTCATGGCCTTCGGTGAACTCCGTTGATGTGACCACACGACTCGCACGTCTTTGCCGAGCGCAGCTCCGCTTGAGTTATGATGGTGTCGATAGCAGGATGCGCGCGCCCGTCGTAGTAGATACGCAGTATGCCAAACTTCTCTTTGACCTGGGCGCAGGTGACACGCGCGTCTACAGGCAGGTCAACAGCGATAGCTTCTATGGCAACGAATGCATCAAGTAGAAGATTGTACCAACCGTCTTCAACTTCAAACCCGCATTCACTGAACGGAGATCTTCGCGTCTGCTCAAAGAACGTAGGTGCAACGTGCAAGAGCGCGTCCGTATGTAATTGCGTGAGCTTCGTCATCGAAGTGTCTCCACCTTGCTCTTGACGACTCTCACCCGCCTCGTATTCACAACCGTCGCATCTTCATCGATCAAGTCCTCATCGACGATGACCTTCGGCAGGTGTTCGAAACGCACATCGTCGAATAGTGCAGGGACCATCAGGTGTGCGGCATGCTGGTAGATGGTCCGGCCGCGCTCATCGGCACGAGGCCAGAAATAGCCGATGGCCTGAAGGGCGAGGCACTGGTTGTGGAGGTTGTCGATCATGACTTGACCGTTTTTCGAAGATCCCATGGGGCGCCGCACTTGCAGCGAATGTGAAACGTCACAGCCATTAGCGTCACACCGTCGGCCTCTCCGGCGAACAGCGTAAAGTTTGCGAAGTTGAAGTTCGGCAGCGGCCCCTTGCAGTTTGCACAGTGCGGCGCGTTCGGATGCTGCACCGGCAATCGGGTGACCTTCTCTTTGGGCTTCATGGTCAGACGGCAATCTCGCGAGCGGCGCGCCACTTGTCGACATTGACGCGGAGTTTCTTCATCTTCACCACGCGCACCTTCGGTGGAAGCAGTTCGTACCAAACCGTGCGGCCCTTGACGCCGAGGCAGTCGCCGATCGCGCGGAAGGACAGCCCCGTAGCTCGTAGACGGCGGGCTTCTGCCACTTGATGTGACGTCATCGTACGCGGCCGACCGATCTTTTGGCCACTGGTGCTCATCCGCATCCGAACTTTGCGCATGTCTTCGTACCAATCGATGACGGCGCGTACGATTACCTCGGAGGTGCCCGGCGCGATGCCATAGCCGGCGATCTCATCAACGATGAGCTGCAACGTCTCAGGTCTAAGCCGCACGGTGCTCTCTCTTGGGGCTCCCCTTCTTCGTCGCCAACTTCACGGTATGCGTCCAGGTGCCCTCGGCAGCCTTGGCGATATCGCTACGCAACCGAATGGGCAGCTCGCCGAGCGTCTTGGCGTTGGATTGTGTTAGAGCTGCTTTGGCCTTTGCGCACCAGTTCACACGCGCCTCCCACGCACGGGCGTTGGAGCCCGCTTCGCCAGCGAACGTCTCCACGTCCTTCGAAGTGAAATCATACAGACTGCGCATCTTGCCGCCAACGTACAAGGAAATTGAGCGAAGGACGTCGGAGGCGTGGTCGCTGATGCCCTTGCCGACACGCTGGCTCATCTTCTTCGTCGCCCGGATGATCTCAGCCTTGTGCTTGCCGTTGGGCTGCGGCAGGTTTCTACGGGCGGAGTATTGATAGGCGACGATGTGACCAAGCCCTGTTACAGCAAGGTCCAACTTGACAGCGTCGTCGAGCGACGACCACGTGTCTCTCAGCAGGATCCGTGCGACCTCGGTCGGAGGACGCTGCGATTCCGCCATGGTCTCGATGCACTTTGCGATGAGCGCTTGCTTGTTCATTGGTAGTCTCCTTTTAGGACCCACACGTCAGATTGATAATGCTGTCCGGTTGGATAGTGCAGGATGCGATGCTCGCGCCCGCGATCGAACAGAACGATGATTCAGCCATGAGACACGCGCACGAGTAGTCGCACCGGCACGCCTTGGGAGTCGTCTCGCTCAGCGTTTGCACGGGGGAGTATCCGGTCGTGCCGAGAAAAGTGTCATGCGTCGCGCAGGAGTCGGCCGACCCGTCGTCTGCGGCACCGTCCGACGAAGGGATCGGCTTGTCCCCACCGTCCGGTGTAGCAGTATGGGTGCTCGAATCGTCGGCCGTCGGCGGCGATGCCCGGCCGTCTGAGGAGTCGTCGCTCGAGGCTCCAAGAGGCGACCCACCGTCCGTAGACGCCGAGTCGGCGGAGCTCTTGCTCGAGGTCGGGCCCGAGTCGGAAGGTAGGCCAGTTGTAGTATCGAGCTCCGAGGTCGAGAAAGCGGGCCCGCCGCACGCGGGAAGGAGCAGGACGAGGGGCAGCCATCGTTTCACGGCGTGCTCTCGAGCGCCTTGAGCTGCGCAGCCAGTTTTTCAACTTCCGCTCGGACGTACGGTACGTCTCGGTAGACCCCGCCGCTGTAGACCCCGCCGCTGCTGTTTTCTCGTAGATTGTAACGATCGCCGCAGTGCGCGCAGTCGAATCCGATCCATCGCACGTCGTCTGGCGCCCCGGGCTCTGGCACGTGGCAGATATCGCCTTGGCATCTGTTGGGGCCGTAGGTCACCCCTCCGTGTACGTCGAGGATGCTCTCCAAGTCATCTCGCCGCAGGGCTGGATGATCCGGCAAGACAGCAGCGTAGCCGCACCAGTTGCCCATATCGTTGCGGACCATGAGACCTGGGTAGCCAACAGCCGTACGCCATTCTAGACGGTCGGGCTCTGCTGACCACGGACCTGCTCCCCAGGAGCTTCGATCGATCACACGCTTGATATTCTTGGTCATGTTGAACTTCCTTCCTTTCTAGCCCGCCCTAGCGCCTCCGCCAAGCGTTTTTCAAGTTCGCCAACCTTTTCGACGAGGTCCCCCGCGATCTTCCAGGCAGTATCGGCCGAGATCTGCGCGACGCGAAGCTCGACGCGGAGCTCGACGCGAGACATGTGATGCGGGTCTTTCACTTGAGCGCCGCACGCTTGACGTAGATAGGCCCCATCGTTCGCTCGAGGGCCATGAACGAGCCGTTTTGACCGCCCCACCCGCTTGTGCGCTCTACAGCATCGTCTGGGAGCTTCCAGTAGCGCGCAGCGGCTTGCGGGTGGGTAGGCGCCTCGACGGTTGCGAGGACCTTCATGAGACCGCCCTTGCTAGTTTCGCAGATTTGAAACTTCACGGCGTCTCGCCTTCACGCCCCGGCTTGTACTTCACGCACCAGCTCGTCGGCACCATGACCGGTGTGCCGTCGGGCGCAGTCGCTGACTTGGTCGCTTTGACTTCGTCGTCGGTGGCACATGGGCTAAAGTGGCGCTGGATGCCTATGGCGAGGGCTACGAACCCTACGATCGCGCCGAGAGTTGCAGCGCCTACGAAGGCAATCCCCCACCCGACGCGGACATGCCACGGGTCGATACTGTTAGGCGTTGTGAACACCCATCGAAGCCACTTCGCAAGTCGTGTGCGGTACGTCGGGCCTGGTGGAGGCGGCGGTTTCGACCCCTGCGTGCGGAATGGCCCTTCGTCTGGCGGTGAGACCGAGGTGAGTTGCTTGCTTTTGAAGATCATCGTGTCTCTCCTGCAGGGCCTAGTAGGGGCCGCATCGCCGTTCCCTTCTCGTACGCGTACGCCAGTTGCGGGCCGATCCACTGCGCCACTGTCTCGGAATGCCCCGGCACCAACGTCTGCGCGAGAAACGCCTCTTCGAAGGTCTCGATCCCCTCGGCGACGGAGACCAGCTTCGACTTGAGTAGGTGAAAGAGGCAGCGCCAGCGCCGCATGGCTTCCCTCTCATCGTCCTTAGGCAACTTCAACTCGAATCGAACACGCCGGTTTTTCATCTTGAAGAGGATGTTCGCCTTTTCTCCCTCGAATCCAGAGGCGTAGCTACTGGCTCCGTGGTGGAGCACGAGAGTTTCGATGTCGGCGCGCGACTTGGCGGCGGAGACGGTAGTGCCTTGGAAGGCGAGGCGTTTTGAAGTTGTCATCGACTAGGCCGCTTTCTCGGAGGCTTGCCGCACGGGAATACACCGTAGTTATTGCCGCGGATATTCAACTTCGCGAAGGCGTCGGCGTCCTCCTGCGACGGAAAGCGTTTTGCTTTTTCGTACGGACCCCAAACCAGATCGGGCTGCAGGTAGATCCTCGGGTCGAACGACAACCCGCCTAGGCGGATCACGTAGGTCATTGGTCACACTCCGTTGTGCAGTTATTAACCGCGTGCGCGAGCACATCTTCCAGCGGAATATCCCAGAGCTTTGCGCAAAACCGCCGCGCGACATTCTTGTCACCCAGCATGATCTCTCGCTCTTGAGCGTAGCCCTTGGAGCGGCGGGCGTAGACGTGCCAGGTCGTCGTATGGCTCATCGACGGGCCAACCGCGGACGGCGTTCGGCCACGGCGCGGTCCTCCGCTTCGATGCGTGCGACCAGGCCGCTGACGGACTCGGCTTCGAACTTTTTCGCGAGGCGGTCGTTGTGCGCCTTGTAGCGCGCAGTGGCCTCGCGAAGAGCGGTGGGGTCGAGAGGGCGGGGGCGAACGTAGGTACTTATCAGAACGCCTCCCTTTGCAGCTTGCATACGAGCGCGTAGCCTTCTTTTTGGCCAAGCGCCTTGCTCGCCAAGTGGTAAACGAGCATGAAGACCATGTCAGCGCCGCAACCGCCGACGTTGAACGCACGGGCTTCCCAGGAGAAACCCCAGTCGCGCGCGATGACGTCGAGGGCCGCGGTGTACTCGGCCGCGCCGCGGGGAATGCTTTCCTCACGGAGGGAAGGCCAGAGGCGTACGAGGTCAGGCTTCGACTCGTCGCCGATGCGCGTCGGCATGATCGTCGACAACGAGATCTTGCGATTCATGCCGCTTCGCGAAACACTCTGGACGTTGTAGTAGATCGTCCCGTGCGCCTCGGCAGCGAGAAGCCAGGTGCGCAAGTGGGCGCGCCCGGCGGAGATGATGAGCTGTTTGCGCGACGGCGCGCGGGGGGTCTCTGAAGGGGTCACGAGGCCACCTCGACGCGCGCTGCGAGTGCTTCGTACGTCTTCGCAAGGTCGGCATTCAGCGCCGCAAGCGCGTTGTCACACATGTCTTCGTAGTACCCTCCCTTTTTGAAGTCTGCTTCGTCGGCGTAGGAGCAGGCGCCGAGGGTGTCGCTGGCACTCCAGTCGCCCCACGTGGCTGTAACAACAACGCAGCACCATGCCCACATGTTGCCGCGGGCTAGCTGGCCTTGGATCTCGCATTCCGCCTCGTAATCGGCCGCGTCGTCACCCGAGGCCATCGCGTTGCCGCGCACGGGAATATATTCCGCCTCGGCAACGATCGAAAACGTGACCTCGCTAGCTGTCAACTTCTTGAAACCCATGTGAGACTCCTTTTCGAACTTGCAAAACGTGCCGGGGAAGGTCGCCCATTCGACCGCTCCCGAGTTGCCGATCCGTGTCGCTGCACCTGTTGGACGGTGCAGCGAGGCCGATCTTCAACCTGATCGACTACTTTTCTCCGAAGGTTCCGCCGCCAAGCGTCGGCATGCCGACCATGCGCAGCATGAGAGCATTTTCCGGTTTCTCCGGGTTACGGTTCAGCGCCGGCATAATCTCGCCTCGCGCATACTCGCGCGCCGTGGCGCCGATGGCATTGACCGGTCGGTCAAGCTTCGCTTCCAGCGCGACCGCGTCACGCATTAGCGCCTCTGCAGCGCGGCGCGCGTTCGCGCGCACGTTGGCAGGGCGCGTGTCGCCCGAGAAGGACTCGAGCGGCTGTTTCGCGCCGGAGGAGGCGTATGCCTCTACTAGGACAAGATCCCATGTGGGGCCGTTGCTTGTGGCCACTACGTCCCCTTGATCGGAGACGATCGCGCGGATGCCGTCGATCGGCGTTTTGTCCACGATCTGCAGCCCGGCGCCCTGCAAGGCGCTCTTGAGCGTTTCGGCGTCCAGGTCTGTCAAGTCAACGCGGTTGACTTCGCAAACGTACCGGCACTGTCCGTAATTCTTGCACTCATCCTCGCCGCACGCCTCGTACATGTCCATAAACTCGACCACATACCAGGAACCGTCACGCGCCCGGCGAGCCCACCGCCCGCCGTACTCATCCCAGCTCACGTCAGAGCCAATGTCCGTCCAGCCCTTCATTCCGCTAACGTGCTTGCGGCTCACGGCTTCACCTCGTCGCTCTGATCGGCCGCTTTTGGCTTTCCGCCCACGATCTCCAGGTTCCCGCACGCAATGTGCCGAAACTCGGGCCGCTCGGCCAGAGGAAGATCGCCCCACATTATGGTGCGGTAGCTGTCTTCGAAGCGTTCGTCGGTACAGACGAAGCGCCCCGTCTTGCAGAGGTCACACGCGCACGCCTGTACGGTCCAGCGCGAGAGGCCTTCGGAGCCCCGCTGCTGGCCTGTAGACTTCAAAAAGTAGCCTGTTAGCCGCACCTTCGTGCCAGCCGGGGGGACTGCCTGCAAACCTCGCTTCGATGCCATGACCGCTTCTCCGTTCGTTTGGGGAGGCGCCCTAGCGCGCCGCGTCCCGTTTTTGAAGATTCAGGGTGCTTCGTTCGTCACTCGCCCCGTTGGACGGCAGCGAGAGGCGAAAGATTCAACCTTGGATCGTTGTCGGGGGAGTTGCCCCGGGAGTCATATCACCCAGGTAGTGCGTCTCGCGTTCGTACGTGGCGAGCAGCTCGACAAGCGCACCGAGAAAGACGCCGTGCACCTGGTACGTCGGATGGCGCGCCTCGAAACGATCTCGCGCATCGGTAGCGCCGTCGGCGCGGACGATCATCGTTCCGTTAGACGGAATAGCCTGGCCGGCTTTGCGGTCAGACCAGACGATCGTGTAGCTACGTTTTGACTTGGACATCTTAGGTGCTCCTTTTTTCAAACTTTTTCAACGAGCTCGCCAGCGGCGACTAGCTCCTGAAAGCATGCAGGCGTAAGGGAGACGATCCGGCGAGTGCCGCCATAGTTGTAAAAAAACGCCCGGTCATTGCAGTGGTACCACGTGCCAGACACGAAAACCTGATAACTCAGCATGGCGGTTTCTCCTTTTTGAACTTTCTCGGTTTCACTATCTTAGACGGCCCACCCGCCCGGTCAATTCACTTTTTTCGAAAAAAGTTTTTTGAACTTTCCGGGCGCCATGGTACGTCTAAGGCCTGAGACGGCCTTTTTGAGGCCTTCCGAAGGTTTTTTAGGGGCCGGTATGGCACGCTTTTTGAACTTCAAAAACGCCGCTCGGGCGCCTTTTCCCTCGGGGGCCTTCGCCGTTCGCCCCGTTAGACGGACCGGCCCCACGGCGATTCACTCTTTTTTCTGGCCGGTTTGGGCGGCGAGGCGGGCGGGGCGGGCGATCTATCGGCCTCGCACCTACCTTTTTTGAGACCGATCCTATGACAGCTAACTATATGATATTATTCAGTTTTTTGCTATTAGGACGGGGTCGGCTTGTCATAGTTTCGGCTGTTCAGTGAATAAGGGGCCGGGAAGGCCGTCTAACCCCCCATGAAACGCAAAGCCGCGGAAACTCACCCGGCGCCCCCAGTGCCCCTTGGTCCTCTGGCCCTCGCCTTAGCGGCAGACGCGGCCTACAGCGCCGAGTTACAGCGCCTGTTTGGCGCCCGCGCGGGCGATCTGCGCTACACCAGGGCCGGCGCGGGCGAGCTCGGGACCCGAACTGCGGCGCCTTTCCGACGCGAAGCTTGCGGCAGACGCGGCCCTCCGCGCAGCGCCCGCCGTAACCCGCGCGCTCGAATTGCTCGCGTCCAAGCGAAAGTAATCGCCTCGCGCGGTGAATAATCGGCCCGCGGGGCCCCCAACGGGTACGGAAAAGGAGACACCTACATCATGGCGCTCAGTAAAAAGGACGTCGAAGTGACGCCGCGGACGATCTACGTGTTCGGAAAGCGCAAGGCGCGCGTGTGGGACGCCAAGCTGGGCGCCTTCGCAGCGTGGGCCCCCACAAAAGCCGAAGCCATTGCGGCTGTTCTGGCCGATGCGGCCTACGTCGAAACCGCTGGGACACTCGAGGGGCATGGGTGTCGCCTTTACGCGCAAGGCGCCCAAGAATGGTGCTTCGTGCTCCCAAGTGGGGGTGCCATGTGTTTCGGCGCGGTGAACCTCGACGCGGCCCTGGCGCGCGTGGCGAGCGATTACGCCGACCATGAGGGGTGCACCGCATTCTTTGCCGCATTCTGTCGACGGGAAGGGGAAGATCTCAGCGAAGGCCCTTGCAGCGAGCGAGCCCCATGACCGCGAAGCGCATGGCAAACATCGACGCGACGAACTTTCGCACGGCAGCCGAGCGTGCAATCAAGAAGTACGAAAAAGACGGCAAGCTTGCCGAGGCAATCATGTGGATGCGCATCGTCAACGAGTACGAAGCGGCACTCGCCGATCATGTGAGGCACCGCCCATTGGGAGCGGGAAGCAGCCATGACTGACGTAGGGCCCTGGCAGCTCTCCCTCTTCCCCTTCCGCGGCTACGCCCTCGCCCTCCCCGGGCGCGAGCTCGCCGTAGACCATCGCACGGGCTTGCCGGTCATCCGGGCGACCCGACGATCGATCAAGCGCGTTCGTTTGCCGAGCTGGCTGGCGCCCTACGCCCGGCCGGTCCAAGTCGAAGTGCATGGCGACGAGCCGCCCTGCTACGTGGTGCTCCCATGAGAGTGAAGTACGCCATTGTCGAAAAAGCAGACTGCGCCATGTGCCTTCCCGAGGTACGCACCTCGCACCTGGTGACATTCTACGCGATCGGGCGGCGGGGCATTCCGCTCAAGGTCTGCCGCGATCATGCCGACCAGATCGGCGTAGCCCTCACCGCCGTAGATGATCGCTGGCGAACTAAAAAAGGCGCCCTATTATGAGAGTCAAACCCCCGAGTCTTCAAAAACCGCGCGAGTGCATCATCTTCAACTGCCCTCGCACCCGCACCCGGCGCCTGCACTGCGAGGCGCACTACATCATCCTCGCCGCGTCGCTGGTGACGCTGATCGACGAATGGCGAGCGCTGGAGGCGATGAACTAGCCCATGAAACTTCAAGTCATCTACCGATGTTGTAGAGCGCCAACGCCGATGGCTTGCGCAAGACGCTCTCGACGCTTGCCACGGTGTCATGCGCAAGCACCAAGCGTAGGATCATCTCTGTCGAGAAAGTCGAAGGCTAGCTGTGTACCTCCTGCTTTGCTGCAAGCCCTTCACGGTCCACCGCTTCGAATGCCTCGGGACCCTCGCCGCGTCCGCGATGGCACAGCTCTACCGCAGCGAGGGCTACGTGGTGACGGTCCTTCCCCCGGCCAAGCCTGCGAGCAGGCCATGAGCGTCACCCTAACGCTCGCCGCGTGGTGCGGCTGGCTCCTGCTCTGCTTCGCGCTCGGCTGGCTCGCTGCCCGATGGGCCCATCGGCCAATCGCCACGCGTCGCGATCGACCGATGCTTCCGATCGACCTGCGGGCGACGCTCGATGGGGGCCAGAGCATCGAAGAGCTGCGGGCCGCATGTCGGCCGTCGTTTGAAGACGCAAGGCGGAAACGATGAGGCACATCCATGCGAGCTGCGGCGGAGCGCCAAGGCCTAAGACCGCATGCGGCTGGTACTACAGGTGCCTATTTGGAAGCAAGGCGCGCGGCGATGAGAGGTGGAGCATCGCGAAGACGCAAGCGGCTATCGCGTATACATGTGAAAACTTCAAAAAGGAGAAAAGACTGATGGGAACGGACATTCATCTTTACATGGAGCGCCAGAACGCCAACGGCTCTTGGAGCCAAGTCAAAGCGCCCCCATGGCCCTGTCATTGGTGCCGTGGCGCACGATACTATCCAGCGACTGATCGTAGTCCGAAGACAGAGTGCTTTGGCTGCAAGGGCTCAGGAAAAATAGACGAGCTTCGAGGCTACGATCGTAGAAACTACAACTTGTTCGCTATGCTCGCCGATGTGCGCAACGGGGGCGTCGATACCGGCGACGGGTTTGTTCCGCTCGCCGAGCCACGTGGTCTGCCTATCGATACGTCCATTCGCGACTCGGGCGAAGAGATCGAGTACGAAGACCCGCGGTTCGTCAATCTTGGCGATCACTCGTTCTCGCACTGCACACTCGCGGAGGCACTCGAATATGACTACACGCGTGTGACGCAACAGCGTGGGGTCGTCAGCGCTGCGGAGTATTCTGCTTGGGTGGAAACAGGGCGCAAGAGGCCCCCAAAGAGGTACAGCGATGGCGTGTGGGGCCAAGGTGTCAAGAACGTGAGTCAAGTCGAAATGGATCAGCTCATTCGTGGAGGAGTGATCAAGACGATCGGCCCGAAAGGCCCATTCGACACGCGGGGTGAGGACGGTTTCTCCTACTACACAACGGTTCAATGGGAGGAGACCTACCGCAAGAGCGCAGGCGAGGCCTGGTTTCAGTTCTTGGAAGCGTGTCGAGCTCTTGGTGAGCCGAGCAAGGTCCGCTTCGTCTTCGGCTTCGACTCCTAGCTGGCCGTCCACCGCGCAACGTCCCCCGCCTCGACGTCGCTCCCGTCGCCCCGCCTAACTCCCGTCTTGACGAGCGCACTGGCGATCCGCTCGGCGGGGATCTTCATGCCCTGCAGCGTCTTCACCTGGCCTCTCACCCAAGCGAGGTCGAGCGGGCGACCGTGCCGCAGGTAGTCCGGTCGCTGCACGGTCCGCCGGTTGACCAACCGTTGACCGGTCACTGGATGCTCCGTGATGCTGGCGATAGCGCTTGCATCTTCAACTTGAAGAGCTACTCTCTCTTCCGGCGCCTCCGTTGCCTTCCCTCTCTGCCCCCCCGGAGAGGTCGCGACGGTGGCGCCGTTTTTCTTTTTGGCGAGCTCACCGATCGATGCGGTCAAAGACTTTAGCATTCCAGCTCCCTTCAAGATGCGGTGCACCTGCGCTTGCCCTAACGGTTTACCGCGCCGACTCTTGTAGTGCGGCCAGAGTAACGCCGCGATCTTTTCCTGAGAAAGTCCAGACGTGTAGAGACGAATGGTCTCAACGATGCATGCTTGCTCGTGCGCGTCGATGATGAGCTTCTTGCCGTCAGGCCCTACACGGAAGCCATAAGGTGCTTGCCCAAGAAATTCTCCACGGGAGCGCTTGACCCCCATGGCGGCACGCGTCCGCGCGATAATCTGTGCTCTTTCAAACGCGCCGAGGGCATCGAACATCGAACGTGTAAGATCGCTCATTGGATCTACGCCATTGGCAATCCCGTCCGCTGAGATTGAGTTGGCCCCAACCTTTCGAAGTTGTCGCTCGATAAGGGCACAGATCGCTACGTCGCGCGCGAGCCGATCACGTTTGGAGGTTACCAAAAACCCCGCATGATGCACTTCGACTGCAATTAGCGCAGCGACCAGGGCCGGTCGCTGATCAATCTCTGCTGCACCGGAGATCCCCTGGTCGAGGTGCCACGATGCGATACGAACACCGTCGCGCGCTGCCCACCCTTCGATTGCTGCGCGCTGCGCTTCCGGTCCTAGCTGTTGCTCGTCGGTCGAGACACGCAGGTAGGCAACGGCTACCTTTGGGTCTCCTGGGGACACCTTTCGACTACGGCCCATGCGCGGTAGCCGACCACATATTGTTGAGCCTCTCCGAGCCTTTGTAGCTCGGATGCATGGCCATGAGCACCACCTGTTTCGACCCGTAAGGCCATCGAGCGACAGTGCCCTCTTGATAGAGATGGAGAAGTGTCCGCTCGACCTTTGTGTAGCCTATCTCGAGCGGGCTCCACCCTATTGCGTACGGCCATAACTCGACCTTGTCTGATTCATCGGGCTGGAGCGTCGTGCGGGTAAGTTGAAGCTCTCTGTTCCACACGAACTCTCCGTCGTTTCCACCTCCTGGGCCGTTTCTAACTTCAGCTAAGAAGTCTTGTGGCAAACCGGTGGTTAGCTTCTGCTGGTTGCCTACCTTGTCGTGATCAGGCCCAGGCTCGCTCCACACACTGACACGGCATATGCATAGCTCGCCGGCAACGCGCCACATCCAGAGCTGGCTAAACGCCCATAGTTCCGCCGGAGTTGTGCCCCACCAATGTTGAAAACATGCCTCCACAAACCACTCCGGGTAGAAGTCGTCGCGCAGGCGCCTACGAACGATTTCCATCAGACGCGCCAATTCAGGATCGGCCATGACAAGCTCTTGGAAGTGATTCTCGATCGCAATCTTCATTATATTAGGCATGTCGTCCTCACGGCCCAGTGAGCGCCTTCGCCCGGCACCGCACGCACGTCCCACACGCAGGCTCAGAGACGGAGCACTCGAGCACGCGCAGGTCTGCAAGGAGACGAAGCGCCAGGGCGAGCTCTCGTTTTTCAAGTAACAATTCGCTGCATCGCGTTTGGACCGACGTAAGGTTTTGAAAAAGCGTGATCAACTCCTTAGACGCTTCCCGCAGGCGCGCTTCGAGGATGTTGCGACCGATGCCGTCGGTTTGCGCGTAGCCGACCTCAGTATCGCCGGTGGGCTTCACAACGATTCTCTAACTTCGAAACCGGAGAGACTGGTAAGCGGTTCGCCGCAGCGCCTGCACCGTGTATCGATCGCGAAACTCGGCGTTGCCGGATCGTCAGACGACCGAAGGCAGTCCAAGCACACGCTGACGGTCCCTTGATGTGCAGAGCGGAGGAGGGCCCAGAGCGCCTTGCCGAGGAACATGAGGCCCATGCGGCTCACACGGCTATCCCGTCTGCCATCATCCACGTGGGCCGCGCGCCAAGCATGTCTGCGTGGACTAAGTCGAGATCGATTGGGAACGGCAGATCGGGGATCACCGTGTCGTTAGTGAGCTGCTTCATCGCGAATCCTCGAATGGCCACCGAGCGGTTGCCGAAGTCGCTCCAGTAGCTCCGCACGGTCGGCAGAGCGTAGAGCTCCTGCGCAGAAAGTATGGCGTCATAGCCCACGTAGAGCCCGTGGAGGAACCCTGCAGCGATCACCGCGTTGCCCCACTCGTTGCAGTAGTCGATCACGTCCTGCGGTTTTGAAGTTGAAGAAACCCCTTCGAGGTCTTGCCAGAGATTCGCCGCGGGGAGGTAGCCTGCCGCCTTTGCATTACGTGCCGCTGCCGTACCGTGCGCCTGGCCGAGCTGGCCGCTGGGGGACCACCCGGGGTTGAGCGGATGCTGCACGAGCCAGAGCGCGCCGATGTCCTCGAGGATGATCCCCATCTCGATGCTGTCGATGTCGGCAGCGTTCGGCTGGGAGAGCCCGACATACCGGACAGCAAAACGAAAGCCCATCGCCGCGAGCTGCTTCGCCGTCTGGCTCGTAAGTTTGGCGGAGCAGTCGAAGCCCACCGCATCAGAGCAGGGCGCTACGGTCGGCATGTTGAAAGACTAGCCCTTCGGCCGCTTGCCTTCCAGAACTGCGTTCCACACGACGAACACGACCGCCGAAATCCAGCCCTGCCAGTATTCCCCCGAGATGATCGACTCGGCGCACACAGCGGCGCTGCCGACGAAGATGACGGCAGAGAGATCGCCAAGAACCGGTCTCACGGCTCTAAGACAGCGTCTATCTCGTTGCCGCGCACCAACCAGAAGTCTTCATCCATCAGTGCGCTCTCCGCTCCGGCGTAGCGCCCGAAGAAGACGTGATCGCCTTTCTTGAAATCCGGCGCCGGCTTTCTCACTCCCTGACCGTCGAAGCGTCCAGGCCCCACGGCGACGACGATGCCTTCGAAGGCCCGCCGGTTGTCTTGCGCAGACTCTGGGATGTAGAGGCCGCCGCGCGTCTGCTTCTCCGCAGCGACCCGCTTGATCGCCACGAAGTCTTGGATGGGCCGGCCCTTTTCGAAAAACTTCTTCAACGTCTCGACGTTCATGACGAGTCTCCTACGGGGCCAGTGCGATGGCCGTGATCAGCGAACCAACGATGGCGCCCATGATGAAGAAGCCGAGCAGCCAAAGCGGCGCGTCCCTCACTACGGCAAGCCCTCGGGGTCCGTCTCGCGATCGGGCGGCGTGTCGTAGTCTGCCAGCATCTTGCGTGCGCACTTGGCGTTGCACATGACGATGAACTCCTCTTCGTCTTCGCCGTCTTCATCATCGTCGATGATCGTCGTGATGAAGCAGCCTGCTGGGACGCAGTAGAGATTCGGTGCCTCATCGTCGGGGTGCGTGAGGATCTGGACCTCGATGGGCTGCTCGCACTCGAAGCACTCCCAGTGTTCCACTTCAATTTTTCGATCGGTCATTTTGACGTCTCTCGTGCGGTCGACTTCGTGATGGCAATCTCCAACTTGGAGAGGAGACCCTTTGCACAGACCTTTGAGCAGGCGTGCAGGCGAACGACATCGTAGATCTCGATGTTGCCTACTGCGAGGCTGCAGCCGAACGAGAAGCCGTCGATTGGCGTTGCCACAAAGCTTGTTTCGGTCGCTTTTGGATACGGTTCCAGCTCGCCGCGAGCCATTTCTTTTTCACACACGTCGCAGAAGATGATCGTTCGGTACATCTTGCCTCGTTGAACTATTCGCCCGGCCATGGCTCCAAACCTGTGAGACGCCACGCCATGTGAGTTCGTCGGTTGGCCATGCGCCAGGCGCGGGTGCATCCGCCGCAGAGAGGCGCCAGTGGAAAGGCCGGACATATCGTGGATCCGAGCTCCAAGAGGCGGAGCCACCCCTGCGCCTGTTGGTCGGCGGAACCTTTGCCGGCACCGCCAATCTGCTGCCACGCGCCGCGCGCCGGATAATCCCAGTAGGAGATCGCCTCCAGGTTGTTCCCAGACTCTTCGGCCGAGAACTGGGCCATCACCGCGGCGGTCTTCTCAGGGCCCCAGATCGCAGCGCTCGGCATGGCCAACACGTTTTCCGCGATGGCGCTCGCGATCGCATCACCATCCGCCGCGTGGGGGTTGAATCCCATGCCTGTCCAAACGGTGAAGGCGATAGCACGCAACGCGGTGACACGTGCGGCATGAAGAAAGATCGCGGGGATCATGCCTTGCTCAACACAAGACCGAAGACAACCGTGAACGGCCAAAAGATCACCATCGCTAGGAGGACGAACCCGTAGCCGCGGTACGGATGGCCTTCGTGAGGTTGTGCACGGATGTTGTCGATCATGAGCGCAGCGCCGAGCAAATACAGAAGGCCACAGAGGATCCACGCGTGCATCACAAGCCTCTCAGGAGCGAGTAGATAAAGCAGCCGGCCCCGCTCGCCGTAGCGATCCAGGCGAGACCGAGGAGGAAGCTATGCATCGTCTTCGTCCTCGAATTTCCCTTCGATGACCTCGACCTGCGGCTCCTTGCCTGCAGGGGGCTTCGGAATCTTCCCGCGCGCCTGCTTCACCCTTCGTCGCCCCTCAGCCAGCGCCCGATCGACATCCTCGAGCGCCGCGTCAACCCCATGCTCCACCCCACGTTTGATGGCGTCCTCGCCGTGCTCGACGAGCCTCTGGCCGATCTGCACGGCCACAACGGCGATTCGGCGGCCGAGCCCATCCCAGTCAAACGGCGGCATCCACCACCGATAGCTACAGATTCACCTTGCGTCAACTTCAAAACGCCTCTAACTTCAACACCAACTCGCCGCCCCCAAAAAAGAGCTGAGAACCATGACCGACCTTCAAATCAACCGCGCCGTTCGCGCGAGTGTCGACGCGCACAACCTCTACGTGACGGCCAATCGCATCGGCATCACCCACTCGACGCTGACGCGCTACCTGGGGGGAATGAAGTGCCAGCACCACGTGCTCGAGAAGATCGCGGCATTCGCCGGCAAGCCTCTCGCACCGGCACCGGCTGCGAAGTTGAAAGCCGTCAAGCCGGCCAAGGCAGCGAAGCCGAAGAAGGCGAAGGCCAAGGCAGCGAAGAAGGCGAAGGCCCCCAAGGTCGCCAAGGCGAAGAAGACCTCGAAGCCGAAGGCCTCCAAGAAAAAGCCGCTCAAGGCTTCCAAGAAGAAGCCTGCCAAGCGAAAGGCGTCGAAGCCGAAAGCTGTCGAGGCGCCCCCGTCAGGACCGACCGTCGCGGCCGAAGAGGAAGAGGAGTCATCCGAGACGGCAGCCGAGTGAGCACGGCCATCGGCGTCTTTCCGCCGTACGAGAGCGCTGGGCATTATCGTATCGGTGTGTGGGCGTCTCGAGGAGGCGTCGAGCTCTCCCCGGAGACCGGCACCATCGCGTTGACACCCATCGAGGCGCGGGCGATGGCCCATGCCCTACTCGCCGCCTCCGAGGAGGTCGAGCGGATGCGCGCGACCCCTGAAACGTGAGCACCTGTCCTGCCATCGAAGGGTGCTGCGCGCACTGCGGCGCCACCATGTTCTACTACCCAGACGATCGCCGGGTCGCCCACCGCATTCCCGAGTGCCCTGCCTACCGCAAGGAGATGGAGCCGCGCACGCGCAGCGTCACGACGGTCGCCGTCGATGAGGGCGGCGATATCGTGGCGTTCGAGCTCTTCAAGCTATGAAGCCCGGTTGTCCGATCGAATGCCGCCGCAGCGATCCGCACACGCACTTCGTGTCATGCGAAGCGATCGAGGAGTCGCCCTATCTTGCGGAAGGATGGGGATGCTGCCGCTGCACAACCTACAATGGCAAGCAGCGCACCATCTGCCGTGGCTGCGATCACCAGCGCTGCGCTACGTCGTGACGGTCGGCACCGTCTGCGCCACCGTCAGGTAGAACGTCGTCGTCTGCGTCGCCCCCGTGGGGTCGGTCCAGACGTACGTGTGGCTGATGGGCCCATTGAAGACGAACGCTTGGGGGCTGGTCTTGTCTGTGATACCTGCGCCGTCGAGCGAGACCCATTGGGCGGCACGAGCGCCGCCAGTGGGCAGATAGACCATCACAATCGTGTTGACGTCGAGGGCTTGCGAGACCGTGGAGATGCCCGGCTGCAGGGTGACGGTCAGGCCACCGTTCATGAGGGCGACTCCCTGAGCCAGTGGGGTGCCCGCCGGGACGGCCCCCGGCGATGCAGATGCGGCTTGCTGCCGGCTCCACAGGTAGACGCCGAGCGCGCCGAGCACCGCACCGATGCCCCCTGCGACCAGCAGCTCTTCGGTCGCGCTCTTCACGACGCTTACGGAAGCTCGAAGGCGCTGGCGACGAGCGACATCCCAGAGAGGTTGTGCGCTGCGGTCACCTGCAGGACGATGAGAAGGGGAACGCCAAGGGGCGCCGTGGGGGTGATTCCGCCCACGGCCATCGTCTGCTGCAGGTTGCCCGTTGCGAATGTCGCGGCGTAGATCCCCGGGGCTGCCAGGATGGTTCCCCCAGTGATCGTGATGGGCGAGCTCTCCCAGTAGATCTTGTTGAGCAGAGTGCCGCCAGAGACGCTCGTGTACGGCGTGATGAGCCCGATGCCGCCCGTCACCGTGTCCGCTGCACTGTCGGTGTAGACGAGCGTGAAGTCGTACTGGAAACGGCCGCTCACACGCGGCGTCAGCGCAATGGCAGCGATGTTGAAGTTGGTCGGAGCTGCAACGTTGGCCGGTGCGACAGCCGTCGCCTGGGCGCCGAAGACGATCGCCGCGCGGTTGTCGGTGGCCTGGCGGCTGGCAGCGCCAAGGGCCATCGCCTGGGCGAAGTCGGCGACGTTGGCGGCGGGAGGCTGAGGCATCAAGGCGTTCATGGTGTGGTTCTCTCGGAGGGGTTGGTTTTTGAAAAATCTTTCCGCGAGAACCGCGGAACCGCGGTCAGTATTCTTGAACTTCGAACTGGCAGGCGCGCGTCAGGATCAGCAAGTGGCTTGCCGAGTCGCAACCGACCAGCAAGTTGAAGATCGTGGTAACTCCAAGCGCCGTGGTGAAGCCGAGCGACGGAAAGTCCACGATGAGCGCGGCGGTGGCCATGTTGCCTTCGCCGCTCGGCGCGATGATGAGCGGCGACTGCGCGTAGAGCGGCGTCAGGTTGCCGGCGCCCGTGCTCATGCCGTCGAAGAGTGAGTGGTTGCCCGAGTCGGTGTTGCTGATGTAGCCCGTGAAGCGACCGCGAAAATTGCCGGTTCGCTTTGCGGTAAGCGTGATGGTCGCAGCGACCTGGTAGACAGGGTTGAGCGCCGTGATCGTCAGTGGCAAGACCGTAAGCCAGCCGGACGCTGGGCTGATATTGGCAGCCTGCGCGCGCGCAACGGCAAACTCGACGTCGGGAACCCCAAGAGGAGAGGTCTGCAGCGGTCTTCGAACGTCCATGACTATCTCCGGCTCCGCTTTCGACGGCGGAAGCCGCCGTGCTTGCTGTACGTGTAGGCTGCCAGCGCGCCGGCCACGACGACGGCGCCGACGATGTAGGGCAGATAGTTGGTCCCTGTGGAGAGCACGACACCTGGCTGGTAGGTGCCTGGCGTACTCGACGCGCCGCCGGAGCCCGCTGCGACGCAGCCCGCAGGGGCCGATTCGTCAGCCAACGAGCTGTTGGAGCCGTTGTTGTTGATGACGTTCTGAAGCGCGTTTTCGGAGTTGGCACCGTACAGGCCATCGACGACGAGCGACCCAGCGCCCATGCTGTTGTTGTAGGACTGCTGAAATGTCGACACGTCTGCATCGGCGCTCTGCTGGCACCCGTTGCTCTTCAGATCCGTCAGAAGCGCGATAGCGTCGTTTTGAAGTTGCGTGTCGGTGATCGCCATCAGCGCTTCCTTCTCCTGAGCCGGCCCTTGCGCGAGTAGGTGTACGCTGCAAGCGCCCCGGCGACGACCACCGCACCGATGATGTACGGTAGCGCGCCGACGCCATTCGAGTAGACGACGGGTTGGCCGCCGGGCGTTGGCGCCGTGGGCGTACCCCCGTAGTTCACCGGCGGCGCGACGTCACCGACGATCGCGGAGAGTGCCCCAAACGTCAGGGGCCCGTACTCGGAGTCGACCACCAGCTGGTCGGTTGCATTGGCCGGATCGGCATTCCAGGCGCTCTGAAAGGCTGCCACATTCGAATCGGTCGTCGTCTCCGGAGGCACACCGTTGGTGTCCAGGTAATTCAAGAGGGTCGTCCCAGCGCTTTGCAGGTCGGCTCCCG
>Ga0209222_1000052_pt1 | contig 32550 bp, 28 predicted proteins | sample BlaSpr_A8_Ref_O3_FD_187991 | JGI IMG/M metagenome (GOLD analysis project Ga0209222, IMG submission 187991) | Forest soil microbial communities from Thunder Bay, Ontario, Canada - Black Spruce, Ontario site 2_A8_Ref_O3 (SPAdes) (version 2) | ecosystem: Environmental > Terrestrial > Soil > Boreal...
GACGGATTAACGAAGGCTTAACGAGACGAGTAACGAATCTAACCCCAACTGGCGGCCAATGTTGCGCCGCAGCCGCGATTCGAGTTGATCCAGGCCCTGGGTAGCCCGCAGAACCCACTCGAAATCGATCTTCCGGCTGAACGCCTGCAATTCCGCCTGCAGATCGGGATTTCGAGAGAAGCTGTTCTTCGGACCCTGGGAAAGTTCGAGAAGGTCGTTAAGAAGACTATAGAGCAGGCCCAAAACGTTTTCAAACGATTCCTTCTCTTGTTTAGCTAATTGCGCGGTGGCCGCAAAAAGTTCCGAAGATTTTTCGCCCTGAATGGCCGTCTCCAGCAGCTTCAGGATGCTTCGCCGCAGCCGGGTCGATTCGTCCAGGTTCATTTCGAGAGCTGCGCCGGGGCTGCCGCCGGCCAGTTGCGCCGCCAGCTTCCGCTCGGCGGGCTTTTTGTCGCTGCGCGCTTTCAGGAACGCGTCGATTTCTTCCACCGGCACCGGCGCCAGATGGAACTGCAGGCAGCGCGACCGGATCGTCGGCAGCATCGAATCGGGACTCGGTGCCAGCAGGATCAGCGTCGCCGATTCGGGTGGTTCTTCCAGGATTTTTAAAAACAGGTCGGCGTCGTTCCAGCGCATGGTGTTCGCGCCATCCAGAATGAAGATTCGCCGCCGCCCCTGCGGCTTGAAATACGCCGCGCGCTGCACCGCGCGCAATTGGCCCACGCGGATCATCGGCCGCGCCACCGGGCTCAGCCGCCGCACCGGATCCGGAACCAGCAGCCACACGTCCGGGTGCGGCTCCAGGATCAGCGGCATCCGTTCCACGGCCGCCGCGTCGGCGCTCTCGCCGCGCTCGGTCAGCCCCGCCTTGATCAGCGGCGCCGGATCTTCCAGCGGCGCCATGCGCCGGCAGGAATCACATTCGCCGCAAAAATCGTCCTTCAGCCGCTCGCAATTCGCGGCCTGCGCGAACATCCGCGCCAGCGTATATTTCCCGATTCCCGCTGGCCCGGTGAAGAGCAGCGCGCTCGGCGCGCGGTCGCGCCGCAACATGCCGCGCAGCGCGGCGACGATGCGCTCGTTGCCCAGAAATTGGTCGAATCCCATGTGTTTTAGGAACCCACCCGCGGCGCCGCCAGAATCCGCGATTCCACCGCGCGCAGAATTTCCTGGTGAATATTTTCCGGCGACCGCAGCGCGCTCGCGCCGCGTTCGTAGCCATCGATGGTCACCCAGTTCGGCTGAGTGGCCAGCTGGTTGTAGACCTGGGCCGCCGTATTCAGGTGCGCCAGATCCGCTTCCAGAATGTCGCGTTTCAGCCGCGTGTAGTCGCGTTTGGTTTTTTCGCCCACCAGCCGGTGGGCTTCCTCTGGGTTCACGCGCAGGTAGATCACCAGATCTTCCGGCGGCAACGCGTAGATTTCGTATTCGAGTTTTTTGAGCCACGCGAGAAACTCGCCGCGCTTCTCGCGCGGAACCCGCGAACCTTGATGCGCCAGGTTGGACGCGATGTAACGGTCCGCCAGCACCATTTTCCCCGCGTCTAGATCCGCGCGGATTCCCGGCGCAGCCTGCAGCCGGTCCCCGGCATAGAGCATGGCGGAAAAGTGCGGATCAACGTCTTCCAGCGCGCCAAAATCGCCGTTCAGGAATTGCCCCACCAGTTTGCCGAAGAATTGCTCGTAGTTCGGAAAGCCGATCTGCGCCACGGCGACGCCTTTCGCTTCCAGCGCCCGCACCAGCAGCTCGATCTGCGTGCGCTTTCCGGAGCCGTCAATCCCTTCAATAACGATGAATTTTCCGCGCGCAGCCATCGATTTCTGCCAGTTTATCACACGCTTGCGCGGCGCACTTCAATCGCGGCCATTCCGGCTCGGCTCGCTATGACATGTTAGAATCCGGCAAATGACTGAAGCCGCATCGACGATTGCCGCCAATTTGGCGCAGATCCGCGAGCGCATCGCTCGCGCGGCGCAACGCGCCGGCCGGCGGGCCGAGGAAATCACCATCGTCGCGGTTACCAAAACACATCCGGCCGAGACCATACTTGCCGCGTACGAAGCCGGCCTGCGTCACTTCGGCGAGAATCGCGTTCAGGAATTCGAGGGCAAGACCTCGGCGCTGACGAGTCTCAGCGCGACGTGGCACCTGATCGGCCACCTGCAAAGCAACAAGGCCGCGCGCGCCGCGCGGCTTTTCAACCGCGTCGACTCCGTCGATAGTTTGGCTCTCGCGCAGCGCCTCGACGCCGCCGCGGCCGCGGAAAACAAGCAGCTCGGCGTGTTGCTCGAAGTGCACCTAAGCGGCGAAGCCACCAAAAGCGGCGTTGCGGAAGCCGAGCTGCCCGCCCTCGCCGAAAGTGTCGCCACCTTTCCGCATCTGCAAGTGCACGGGCTGATGACCATTCCACCGTTCTTCGACCGTCCCGAAGAAGTTCGCCCATTTTTTCGCAAGCTTGCCGAACTTCGGGAAAAAGTGGCCCGGCGCATCGCCAAGCCTCTTCCAATTTTGTCCATGGGCATGAGTCACGATTTCGAAATCGCCATCGAAGAGGGCGCCACGGAAATTCGCCCCGGCACCGCGCTGTTTGGCGCGCGCCCCGTCGCGAATCTGGGCGGCGACGCCACGTAATCGAGCCGCTGTGACGAAGTTCGGGTGCACGCGCCTGATTTTTTGCCGTTTTTCGCGAAATGATAATGGTCACCAGGCCACGCCGCCACTCGACCACAAACTTCGATCCAGACTTCCGCCGACCGAGGCCTCGGGATGGAAATCAAAGAATCGCAGGGAAGCGTTTCCTTTGCGGTGCGCGTTTCCCCGCGCGCCAGCCGCGATGCCATCGAAGGCGAACACGGTGGAGCACTGAAAGTGCGCCTCACCGCCCCGCCGGTCGAAGATCGCGCCAACGAATCCTTGTGCCGGCTTTTGGCGAAGCGGTTGGCGGTCCCGCTCTCCGCTGTTAGAATCGTGGCGGGCGAAAAGAGCCGGACCAAGCAAATTGCGGTCTCGGGTGTAACTCGCGACCAAATACTCGCCCTGCTCCAGCCGAAAGATCCTCTGGGCGCGTCGCAGCGGGAAAAGGACTGACCACATGCCGGACATTCAAGCGATCCAAGAGGAGTTGCGCGCCTACCAACTGGATGGCTGGCTTTTTTTCGATCATCACCACCGCGACCCCATCGCCGGAAAAATCCTCGGCCTGAAAAGTGACGCGATGGTCACCCGCCGCTGGTTTTATTTCATTTCGGCGAAAGGCGAACCCCGAAAATTAGTGCACAAAATCGAAGCCGGCACGCTCGAGTCGCTCCCCGGCAAGACTTTTCAATACGCCGGATGGGAAGAGCTGCACAAAATGCTGCCCAAAATTCTTGCGGGCAGCAAAACCATCGCCATGCAGTATTCGCCCGAAAATAATATTCCCTACATCGGGCTGGTCGACGCCGGGACCATCGAACTGATCCGCAAGATGAAGAAGAAAATCGTCAGCTCCGCCGATCTGGTGCAAAAATTCGAAGCGAGCTGGAACGCCGAACAATTGTCCAGCCATCTGGAAGCCGGCAAAATCGTCGATCGCATTACCCGCGAAGCATTTCAACGCGCCGCAAAGTTTGTGCGGGAAGGGAAGCCGCTCAGTGAATTCGAGCTGCAGCAATGGATTCTCGAACAGTTCCGCGCCAACGGGCTAACCAGCCTCGACGCGCCGATCGTCGCCGTGCAGCCCAATAACGGCAATCCCCATTACGAGCCGCTGCGCGAAACCTCGAGGCCGATTCGCGCGGGCGATTTGCTCCTGCTCGACATTTGGGCCAAATTCAACCGTCCCGGAGCCGTCTATTACGACATCACCTGGGTCGGCTACCTCGGCGCACGCGTCCCGGACTCCTACGCCAAGATTTTCCGCATCGCCAAGAATGCGCGCAACGCGGCCATCGAATTCGTGAAAGACGCGGTGGCCAAGAAACGCACCATCCGCGGCTGGGAAGTCGACCGCACCACCCGCGAATCCATTCGTAAAGCCGGCTACGGAAAATTCTTCGTGCATCGGACCGGGCACAGCATCGGCCAGGATGTGCACGGCAACGGCGCCAACATGGACGGCCTGGAAACCCGCGACGACCGCAAAATCGTCCCGAATACCTGCTTTTCGGTCGAGCCCGGAATTTATCTCCCGGAATTTGGCATTCGCACCGAAATTAATATGTACGTCGACGAAAAAGAAGCGCACGTCACCGGCGCGATTCAGGATGAAATTATTCCGCTGCTGGCCTAGGCCCATTTGAACGAAACTCCCGCATCCGAAATTATCGTGCCGGCGGTCACCGAGCAGGTGGCTGCCAAACCGCGCCCCCGCCCGCGCCGGGCCTCGTTCAGCTTTGCCGGCCTCGGCGTCGCGATCCTGTCCTGGGCGGTTCCGGGCCTGGGCCATTTGGTCCTGGGCCGCTGGCGCCGGGCCCTCGCGTTTTTCATCAGCGTCGGCGGTCTCGCCATCACCGGCTACCTGCTGCGCGGAAATGTTTTTCCGCAGCACGCCACTGACGCCTTCGGCCGCCTTGGTTTTTACGCCGACCTGGGCACCGGAGTTTTTTACTATCTCGCGCACTTCTTCGAGCGCCTCGGCCCCGATGTTTCGCGCGCGCTGGGCGATGACGGCACTCGCTTCATCGCCGCCGCGGGCCTGGTCAATGTGCTCAGCGCCTTCGACGCCTACGAAATTGCCGCAGGCCGGCGGCGCTAGATGCTCGACTTTTTCGCTAACCCACTGCTCTCCGCTAGATTCGCGTCAAGTATTGCGGAGGTTGCCGCCGCTGCTTTTCTTCGCATCGGTCATTTCGGCGCCATGCTACTGTTCGCGCTGTTGATTGCCACCTCGTTCGCCGCACTCGGCCAGCGCAAAGGTCTGGAACGCTTGCGTTACGCGATTTGGTCGTTCGCGTTATTCATCTTGATCGGCGTGGGCATCGCCTGGCTGATGTATCCCTTCAGCCGGTGACGCTGAAATCGGCCTCGGGCCATGCACAAGGACAAAACTGATGAAGGCAGCCGCCGCAATCCTGGCCGTGATGATCGGTGGAATAGCGCCGGCAGCTTTAGCACAAAGCCGCGCCGTCGTGGTCGACGCCGGAAAATCCGCCGGACAAATCAAAATACTCACCGGAGTGAATGGCGGGCCGGCTCCGATGCGGGAAGGGCTGCCGAATCTGGTGCAGCAGTATCGCGAGACGAATATCAATATGGTGCGGACCCACGATTACATGGGACCGACGGATATCGATGCGCGTTTCGATCCCGACGACCCGACGCTGGCCTGGCTGGTTCCGGACGCGACGGTCCGGCACCAGATTGTAGCCGCTGGAAATATGGGATCGATTTTCCCGGACTGGAGCAAGGACCCGGAAAATCCGGCTAGCTACCGCTTCGGCCCCACCGACGAAGCCATCGCCGCAATTGTCGCCTCCGGCGCCGAAGTGTATTACCGCGTCGGCCGCAGCTGGGCCGCCCACCACAATCCTCCGCCGGATTTCGACAAATTCGCCTCAGTCGTAAAGCATGTCGAGATGCACTACAACCAGGGCTGGGCCAGCGGATTTCACGATCATATCCGCTACTGGGAATTCTGGAATGAGCCGGAGACGTTCTGGGGTGGCCCGCCCGCGCAGTTTTTTGCGCTGTACGAGAAAACTGCAAGGGCGCTGAAGAGCGCGGACCCGTCGTTGAAAGTAGGCGGCCCGGCCATCGCCATCCCGTTCGTCGAACAGGTTTATCGGGAAGGGTTCCTCGACTATTGCCGCGAGCACCAAGTCCCGCTGGACTTTTATTCCTGGCACACCTACGAAGACGACAACGCCGATCCGCTGGTTCCCGCGCGCATCGCCAAAGAAATGCGGAAAATCATCGACGATCACGGTTTTCCGCAGGCGGAAAGCGTTCTGAGCGAATACAACCGCAGCGCTGATTTTACCGAGCCGATGAAAGCGGAATTGCGCGGCGCGGACAACGCCGCATTTGTCGCGACCACGCTGATTTATTTACAAGACGCTTCCGTCGATCGCGCAATTTACTATCGCGGCGATGCTTCGTGGATGGGGCTCTTTGACCTGGCCAAGAAACCGTACAAGCCGGCTTATGCGATTCGGGCTCTGGGTGAAATGAAAAACACGCCCGAACGAATTGCAGCCACCGGCGGCGATGATGAAGGATTCGCGGTGCTGGCCGGAAAATCGCCGGACGGCAAGACCGTGCAAATCCTGATCAGCAACTACCAGGTTCCGGTGAACTACAAACCCAACGTGATGGTGCCGCCTTCCGAATTTTTTGTGGGTGCGACGTTGCCGGACATGTCCAAACTGAAGCGGCCGCCGAACCGCAACATCACTTACAAAAATAATTTGGGCTATGACCTAACCATTCAGAATCTGCCGTGGGGCCAGAAACCTTTCACCGTGCAGCGCTATCGCCTGACCGATACGGAAGATTTGGCGCTGCAACCATCCGCCGACGGCCGCGGAGGCAAATTGAAAATTTCAAATGCGTTGCCAGCTCCGGGTCTCGAGCTGATCGTGCTGCAGGAAAAATAAATTTTCGGCGAGCGGCGCGCTGGTACTTTTCCGCGAGCGTTGTTCAGCCCGTGTTTGACAGCGTTTTCGCCGCAAGATAACATTTGTTACGGTGCCGAAGTAGCTCAGTGGTAGAGCAGCCGATTCGTAATCGGCAGGTCGTGGGTTCAACTCCCACCTTCGGCTCCATCCACCGTGCGCGAACCTTATGGAGCCAAAGCTCTAGGTTCTCGTGCTGAAGATTGACCCGCTTCGCGACGACGCGTTTGCCTTTCACATAGGTCCCTCAGCGCCGTGCACCGAACAAGACACGTTGTCTTGTACAAATGTTCCCCAAAACTGTCCGATGGAGCGCAACGGTCTTTCAGTGGCAACCTTAGAGACGAATCGCAAACCCTCCCGCCTACTATTTCTGATCAAGCGTTTGAGGAACTGAGCTTAATCAGCGCTTCCAATTCTTGATCGAGGAAGCTCACCACGCTTTCGGCACTTTCACCAGGCGGGACCGGGACGGTCATGATGATCACGCTGCCGCCGGTTGGAAGCGGGATGACTCGCAGATAACCTCCGGCTTTTCGGCCGGGCGCGATTTCTCTCAGGTAATCCGCGGTCCGGCTTTGCTCGTGGACGATGAACTCGATAAGGAAATCCGTGTCGCCTTTTTTGACGCGGTAACGGCCGGGTCCCGCATCTTCCACGGACTCCGCAAACGCCGGCGCCCAACGGGGCAGCAACATTAAATCTTTCAGGACCGCCATGATCGCGTCCGGCGGAAGATCAGTCTCCCGCGAATGAGTTGCGGTTTTCATACGTTTCTCGAGTCGATCTAGGTTTTGCCCGCTTTTGGTTTCTTCTCGGTTTGCAATTCGAATAACAGCAGCGAATGGGCGGTCACCGCGTAGGGCGTTTCCATCTTGAATACGCTGCCCTCAACCAAATCCGGAATATTGGTGTCGAGCAGCAACGACCACTGGTCTCCGCCTACGCATTTCGGCAGCGTGAATTGCACCACATCCTGGTAGACGTTCAGGACCAGCAGCAGCGTGGCGTCGTGGCCGAGTTGCTTCACGCCGCTAGTCTGCGCGCGGCCGTCCATCAGCATGCCGACGCAGCGCATGTTGGGATCGGCCCACTGCGAGCCCTGCATCTCGCTGCCGTTGGCGTTGATCCAGGTGACGTCCTTGACCTTGAGTTCTTCGTTGTACTCGCCGGTGAGGAAGCGGCTGCGGCGCAGCACCGGATATTTGTGGCGGAGCGCAATCAGCCGCTGCACGAAAGCAATTTGCGCCTGGTTCTGCTTCGCAAGATTCCAATCGAGCCAGCTGATTTCGTTGTCCTGGCAGTAGGCGTTGTTGTTTCCGCGCTGGGTGCGCGCAAATTCATCGCCGGCCACAACCATCGGCGTGCCTTGGGAGAGGAGCAAAGTCCCGAGCATGCCGCGCATCTGCCGCTGGCGGAACGCGTTGATCGCCGGGTTATCGGTGGGGCCTTCGGCGCCGCAATTCCAGGAGCGATTGTCGGAGCTGCCATCGCGATTATTCTCGCCGTTCGCTTCGTTGTGTTTTTCGTTGTAGCTGACCACGTCGTTCAAAGTGAAACCGTCGTGCGCGGTGATGAAATTCACGCTGGCCCAGGGCTTGCGGCCCTGGCGGTTGAAGAAATCGCCGGAAGCGCAAAGCCGGGGAGTGATGACGGACGCGGCGGCCTGGCCGCGCCAGAAATCGCGGACATGATCGCGAAACTTATCGTTCCATTCGGCCCAGCCGGGAGGGAACGCGCCGACTTGATAGCCGCCGGGGCCGCAATCCCAAGGTTCGGCAATTAGTTTTACGGTGCCAAGCACCGGATCCTGACTGCAGGCTTTCAGGAATCCGCTTTGATTGTCGAAACCGTTTGGCTCGCGCGCGAGAATCGTGCCGAGATCGAAACGGAAACCGTCGACGTGGGTTTGCTCGACCCAATAGCGCAGGCTGTCGGTGACCATCTGAATGACGCGGCTGTGGCTCAGATTCAGAGTGTTTCCGGTGCCGGTATCGTTGATGTAGAGGCGCTTCTTGTCCGGGATCAGGCGGTAGTAACTGGCGTTGTCGATGCCCTTGAAAGAAAGTGTGGGCCCCAGCTGATTGCCTTCGGCGGTGTGGTTGTAGACCACGTCGAGAATTACTTCGAGGCCGGCGTCGTGGAAATTGCTGACCATTTCCTTGAATTCCAGCAGGCTCTCGCCGCGGTCGAAGGCGTAGCGCGGATCAGGCGCGAAGAAACCGATGCTGTTGTAGCCCCAATAATTCGTCAGGCCCTTATCTAGCAGATAGCTGTCGTTGATGAAAGTATGGATGGGCATGAGCTCGACGGAGGTGACGCCGAGGGACTTGATGTATTCGACGGCTTTTTTCGAGCCGAGACCGGCATAGGTGCCGCGCAGCCTTTGCGGCACGCCGGGATGCAGTTTGGTGAAACCCTTCACGTGGGTTTCGTAAATGATGGTGTTGTCCCAGGGAACCTGGCGATGCAGGGGCTGGCCCTTCCAATCGAAGCCGGGGTCGACCACGATGCATTTGGGCATGAAGGGCGCGCTGTCGCGCTCGTCGAAGGTAGTGTCGTCGCCCGATTCCATTTTGTAGCCGTAGACCGCCGGATTCCATTTCAGTTCGCCGAGGTGCGCGCAGGCGTAGGGATCGAGCAGCAATTTGTTGGCATTAAAACGATGGCCAGCGTCCGGCGTATAGGGGCCGTGCACGCGGTAACCATAAACCGTGTTCGGGCGGATATCGGCGAGATAGCCGTGCCAAATCTGATCGGTATATTCGGGGAGTTCGATGCGATCGAGCTCTTGAGCTCCGGTCTTATCAAAGATGCAGACCTCGACTTTGGTGGCGTTCGCGGAAAAGACCGCGAAGTTGGTGCCCTTGCCGTCCCAGGTTCCGCCGCGCGGGTAGGGCAGCCCTTCTTGAATCTTGGTTTTCAGCGACGACGCCATCTAGCAGGTCCCTTTTTTAGTTCAGCTGAATGATGAACGCGCTCCGCACATCTCAAATGGCATGTCATTGCGAATGACACTGGCAGGAGAGAAGGCGCAGAGTTTAACAAGCTCAATCTGTAAATAACTTAGCAAGGAAAACGCCGGAAGTAACCCCGGAAAATTAAATTTTTATGATGTGCGGAGTTTTTCCACGGCGAGAAAATCACAGAGGAACGATATTGTGCAGCTTCGTTCCAACCGGCGCGAGATTTGGAAGGCCGTGTCACGCAGGCTCGGACGGTATCGGCCGAGGTGCGACGAGCACGCTAGGTTTGCCGACGCTAGCCCAGGAAGCTAAGCGTCGGCGTGGTGAAGTTCGGCAAGTTGGGGAAAATTGTCGGCAGATCGCTCGGGGCGACGCCGAACCACTGAGCCAGCGTCGCGCCGTATTGATCCACCGAGGTGGAGGGAATCCAGCGGCCGTTGTTGCCGACGTCGTCGGGACCGCCCAAGGCGAGCGTGGGGAAAGTGCCGTAGAGATCGCCGCCTTGCACCGCGCCGCCGACTACCATGTGGTGGCTGCCCCAAGCGTGATCGGTGCCGCCGTTCGAGCCCGGCTGGAAGGTGCGGCTGAAATCGGAAAGCGTGAAAGAAGTAACCTGCGGACCCACGCCCAATTCGACCGTCGCATTGTAGAAAGCGGTGAGCGCCGGATCGAGTTGTGCGAATAAAGCCTGCTGGGTAGGCAATTGCGCGCTGTGGGTATCGAAACCGCCGAGCGAGCAGAAGAAAATCTGGCGCTGCAGGCCGAGAGCGGATCGCGCCTGAATGATCTGCGCGACTTGCTGCAGCTGGGCGCCGAGTCCGGTAGCCGGGAAAGCGGTCTGCAAGGCCGGCAGACCATTCAGCGCTGCGCCCAAGATCTGACTCTCGGCGATGGTCTGGCTCATTACGGCGCTGGTGTCTTGCACCAGCGAGATGCCGGAATCGAAAGTGAGCAATTGCTGGAAGGCGACAAGTCGGGCGCTATTCTGGGTCGAGCTGGAAAAGCCGCTCAAGCCCGGAGTGGAACCGGGAATCAAGGCGTACGGTTCGGTCTGTGCGCCGTTGCACAAGATGGCGCCGCCAGCAACGGAAGTGATCGGCGGGTATTGCGCACCCGCGTTCAGGGATTGCAGCGCATCCGCGGTACGGCCGGCCCATCCGGTAGGAGCATAGCCGTCAAACTGCGCCGTTTGCCACTGGCCTTGCTGGTCGGAGTGCGAGAACAAATTCACGGGAATGGTCGCGGAATTAGCCTGGTACTGCGCCTGGGTAAGCGGCTGGGCGAGTGTGCCGACGTTGGCGACCAGCGCCATCTGGCCGCTGTTGAATAAGCCTTGCAGACCCGGAGTGTTGGGATGCAGGCCGTACGGGACTTTCCCGGTTTTAGTGACGATGGGCAGCAGCGAACTTTGTGCCAGCGCGAGATTCGATCGAATCGTGGCGTAGTTGGCATAGCCCGCGGTGTCGTTGGGAATCAGCAGATTGTTGCTGTCGTTTCCGCCGAACAAGAAAATACATACCAACGCCTGGTAACCGCCGGTGGCGGGGGGCGCGGCCAAGGCGTGAATCATGTTCAAGCGCCCGAGGGCCGCGGTCATGCCGAATGAAGCTGCGGTGCAGCATCCCGCTCGCACGAAATCTCTTCGCGACATTCCTTTTTTTCGAGACACGCTCACACTCTCCGCGGCGACCGCCGAAAATCTGGAATTAGTGCCGAACCTGGTATTGCGATGACGACGCGACCAAATAAATCGCGGTCTGCGCCTGGTGTTGAGCCTGGGTCGTTCCGGCCGGAACTGCCTGGATCGCCGTGAGAATGGCGGTTTTCATATCCGCGGACATCGAACCGTGCAGCATCAGCGCGTTCAAAGCGTCGACCATGGTGCCGGGATTGGAGGCTTGCGCCGCCCAGCTGGAAAAATCCACGGTTTCACCACCGAAATTGCCGAAGGCGAAGGTGTTGACCCAGTTCGCGCGGTTCAGCGAAGTGGCGGTGGTTAGAATTTGAAATTCAGGACCGAGACTCGTCGTGCCAGGAACCACATAATAGGGCGCATAAAAATTGAACACGCTGGGAGAAAACAGCGGATTCTCGCCCATGTTGCTGGCGTAGTAAGAAAGGTTGGAGCCGTCGGTCGTGGCCCCGAAAGCGCGCATCACTCCCGAGATCAAAAGAATTGGATCCTGCAAGTGACCGTCGGTGCCGACGGCCGTGGCCGGATCATCGCCGCGCCGGGCCTCCGCATCCATCAGGATCGCGGTGATCACCGATTTCATGTCGCCGCGAACGCCCGAGCCATTGTTGGCGAAGACGGCGGCCACGCGTTGCACGTAAGCGGGACTCGGATTGCTGGTCACCAGATGCTGAATCAGTTGGCTGCAGACGAAAGGCCCGATATTCGGATGGTTGAAAATATTGTCCAGCGCGCCGTTTAAATCCTGAACGGAGGATTGGCCGGCGGGAAGCAGACCGCCGCTAGCGGCGCCGGGGTAGGTGAGCAATTGCTTCGTACCCATGTCGTGGTTGGAGTCGACGGCCACCATGTTGCCGATAAAGTACGGCGGATTGTAGGTGCCCTGCGTATTACCCGGGGTCAACGGATAGGTCCAGCCGGTGTAGGCCCGAGCAAAAGCTTCGACTTGATCTTGGGAATAAGTAGGAATCGGAAGATTGTTGGAATCCAGCTGCGGCGAACCGTCGGGATTCAAAAGCCCGGTGCCCAAAGTGAAAAGCTGCATGGCCTCGCGAGCGTAATTTTCGTTGGCGTGATCGCCGGCGGCGACGTTGGGCTTGCCGTTGTTGACCATGTCCAGCCAGTGACCCATGGCCGGAGACACCGTAACGTCGTACATGATCTGCCGGTAGTTGGTGAATGCGTCTTGATCGAGCAGACGCAGCCAATTGGTATAGCCGTTGGGGTCGCTGACCTTGTCGCCGCCGACCACCCAGATGTAACTGAGCGCAAGGGCGACGCGTTGCCGCAGCTGATCCTGTGCCGTGAGATTGATGATCCAGTAGCGTTGCTGCAACGGACCGAGACTTGTTTCGCCCGCGGCCGGGTCGGCGTAAGGGGTGATGGGCGCGGTGTATTGGGCGTTCAGAAAATTCTGCAAACCTTGAATTTGAATCTGGTTGATGACCGCGGGCGTGGGACCGAAAGTGGTTTGCTCCGCGAACCGGGCGGCCGGCGCGGCAGGAATGGTGATGGTCCCGATGACCTCTGCGTTCAGGCTATTCGACGGGCTGCCCCCGGGGTCTGGATTAGCAACGTCCACTGCGACCGCGCCAACCTGAGTCACGGATGCGGTTCCGGTGGCGGTCAATTGGGTGCTGGAGACGAAGGTGGTGGTGAGATTTGCGCCACCGAAAGAGACCGTGGCTCCGCTGACGAAATTGGAGCCGGTGATGGTCAGGGTGAAATTTCCGACATTTAGAGAGGCTGGCGAAATATTGGAAACTTGGGGAATTGGATTCCAGAGTGTGACGGCGCTGGTGCTATTCACCGAGTTCCTGGAAGATTCTTCAGCTTCAATTGTTACCAAATTCGGTGAAGGAAGAGTGGCGGGCGCGGTGAAATTTCCGTTGGCGTCGATCAGGCCGCTCGCGGCGCTGCCTCCGGCGACTCCGTTAACCAGCCAGGTGAGCGGCTTGGTGGTGATGGAAGGCGTGAATTGCTGGGTCGAACCGGCGCGAACGTTCGCGGTGCTGGGAGAGATCGTCAGCGTGTCGCCGACCGGCGGGACCGGCGCGGTGGTTCCTCCCGGCGAGAGCGCGCAGCTGGAAGTCATCAACATCAAAGCGACGACGGCGATTGCAAAGATCGATGAGCGACGCACGGAGCCCCCTCGGCAGATCGGGTCAGGATTCGGTTGTTCAGTCCAACCCGTTAAATCGGAAAGTGTTGCTACCCGCGATCGTTATAAAAATCCAATCTAACGAAACGGCAGGCGAGGGGAAGAGCCTAACAAGGCAGGCAGCAGTGGGTAAGCTGGTTTAAGGTCCGGATTTCGGACCTGTTCGCGAGTACCAGTGGGCGAATTTGGACGTTCGCCTTAGTTAAGTGGCGAAATCTAAACCCGGAACAACTCTTAGTTTTGATCTAATTCTGATCTTTGGCGTGTTTCTTCTCTGAGAATTTGCGGCGCAGATCGGGCCAGAATTCTTTCACTTCGATGGCAATGGCATCATATGCGACCTGCGTGCCCCAGACGCTGGCGGTGTTGGAAAGGGTTTTGTCTTCGTGCGGATGATAGCTGTAGGTGACGATTCCAGCCGCGACGGCTGAACCAAAAATTTCCGAGGCGTTGAACTGAGCGTTTCCCGAATCGCCGCGGGCAATGATGAGGCGACTCAGCGCGTAGCCGGTGCGATGCAGAAAGCTGCCGTGGCCGAGCTGGTAGTAGCGCGGATCCTGGCGCAAGACCGAGGGGAAGACGGCGCTGACCATATATGCTTCGGTGAGCCCGTCGCCGAAGGCGGAGGCGTAGCGGATTCCATACGCGCCCCAACCTTGGCCGTAACCCTTCTCGCTGTTTTCGGCCTGGCTGATTCCAGCAAGTGCTGCGTACCAGGCGAATTGAAAGGGATCGAACGAGGAGCGGGTGACGAGTTTGAACTTTTGCCCGACGGTCAGCGGAGGCAACTGGTTAGGGCTTTCGACCGTGGAAAAATTTGGCATGGCGTAAAAGAGTCGGTCTTTCGAGCCGGCGCTGGGATCGCTGGTCTGTCCTGCGGGCAAGGGTTTATCGGGAAGGGTTTTCTGGGCAGCGGACGGCGACGGAGCCGGCGCGGATGCGGCTGGCTGCGCTGGGCTGGACGGCTGCGGATCGGCCGGTGGCGCGGTATTCGGCGCCGGATCTTGATTCTGAGCGAAGGAAACTCCTGGCGTTGCCAACAGGAAGGTCACCGTCACAGCTAATGCCCAAGCTAACTCCCACAGCCCCCGCAAACGAATAGTCATCTACCCTTCATTATCTCCTGCCTGCTCTTTCAGTGTGCCAAGACTTGGATTGCTAGTTTCCTTGGCTTGGTTGCCCGACCGCCCGTTGACCCATACCCCGCCGAACAGCAAATACTCATGCATGATCGGGTCAAAGCGAGGGAGGCGGAAGAAATCTCGACTACTTAGGAGAGCGTGAACCGGAACCTGAGCCGTAAAAATCGTCGGAATTGATGGGCTTACTCCCTAAGCCGAGCTGCAGCACCTGCATGGTGCTGCTGCGGTCGAACACCTTATCCGGGAAATAGCGTTTCACCACCAGCCGGAAACCGCCAAAAGCCACTCCAGCGACCACGGCGAACATGCACAGCACCCCGGCGCCGATAATCGACCCAACAATCATCGCACCGATGCTGGGTTCTTTGAATTGAAATGTGGGTTCGTTCCAGGTCACTTCGGAACCGGACTGGATCTGGCCGAGCAGTTGGTCGGCTTCAGCGCGGGTGCGCGCGCCCGAAACGATGGCGAGCAGGGTGATGGAGCGCTTGGCGAATAGCGGGCTCGGATTGCCGTCGGTGGACGCGGGATTCAGGTGATAGAGCTGCTGCAAGTCGACCAGACGTTTTTGGGCAACTTGGGGCGTCGGGAAGTCGGCGATGAGCAAATTCAATTCGCGGCCTTCGACATTATATTTGGCGACCTCCGCTTCGGCGCCATGCGAGAACCCGAGCCAGTCGTCAGCCGAGACCGGAAAGAATTGATTCAGGGCGACTGGGCCGAGGATGTATTTGTCCGAGCGGTCGACAAAGCCTTTGGTCGGAAGGTGTTCGCTCAGCGTGGGCAACGGACCTTGCTCCGATTTTGAGTTAACCGCTGCCACGAGGGCGTTCAAATCCTGGCCATATTTTTCAAGGTCGGTGCCGTGGACATCCAGCAGCAGGTTGCCATCGAGCAGCAGCGCGCGTTCGCGCGAAATGACGGAATGATCGCTGGAAACGGTGTGGGCCATGTCCGGCGAACGCAGGTACGAATAGAGCCCGTACGCGCCGCTGGGATCTTTCATGCGATACAAGAACACTCCAAAGTTATCCTGGCCTCGCAAATAGGTCTCTTCCTCTTCCGCAACCACTCCGTATTCCTGCTTGACCGAATAGCTAACGGGATCTTCAACGATCGTCGAAGTATGAAGGCCTCTGGCGGACCAACCCGCAAAATGAATTGGCAGGGTTTGCGTTTGAGCGCAAGCAGGGATCGACGCGACGAAGAGCACCAAAAAGCACACAAGTATAAAAGGTTGGATTTTCTTCACAATCATTAGATGCCGTTTGCCTACTTAGGGTTCCCGTCGGAGGCTAGAGTGGCGGTGCCGCCGCCGGAGCCGGCGTGATTGTCCGAAACCAGCTTCGACTTATCGTACGACAGGCTGTTGAGACTTTCCAGGTAAGAGGCGATGCCGCGGTAGAGACCGTCGGCGACGCGCTGTCGCTGGTCGGTCTTGCGGAGCAGCTTTTCGTCGTTGGGATTGCTGATAAAGGAGATTTCGGAGAGCACCGACGGCATGTTGGCGCCAATCAGGACCACGAAGGGCGCTTTTTTCACGCCGCGGTTGCGTTCGTTCTGATTGACCAGTTGCAGGCGGTGGGTCAGCGAATCCTGAATGTCGTTGGCCAGTTCCTTCGATTCTTCCACTTTTTCGTTGCGGGCGATTTTCTTGATGATGTCCTGCAGGTCATGCAGCGATTCCTGGGCCAGGGCGTTTTCGCGGGACGCGACTTCCATGGATTCGGCGGAGGTCGCGAAATTCAAATAATAAGTTTCGATTCCGCGCGCGGCCTGATCGTGGCTGGAATTGGCGTGCACCGAGATGAACAGATCCGCTTTGGCGTCGTTGGCGATTTGGGTGCGCTGCTCGAGCGGAACGAAAGTGTCGTCCTTGCGGGTGTAGATCACTTCCGCGCCGGGAAGTTTTTCTTCGATTTCCTTGCCGAGCTTCAGCGCAACGTCGAGGCACAGATCTTTTTCCATCAAGCCATGCGGGCCGATGGTGCCGGTGTCGTGGCCGCCGTGGCCGGCGTCGATCACGATGCGATTGATTTTCAGGCCGAGCGCGCGGGTCAGGGAACGGTTGCCGTCGCGCGTTGGTTTTGATTCCGACGGAGGAGCCAGCGCGGCGGATTTGGTGTTGTCGGATTTCGATAGCGAATTCAGAGCCGGGGCCGGCGGAGTTTTCGCGCTTCCGGCTGTGGTTTTTGCGGCGGGCTTCGTCGCGGTCTTGGTGGCATTGGCGCCGATTGCAGCGGTTTTGCTGTCAGCGGCCGCAGTTACATTCGCTTCTTCGGCAACCGCGGCGAGCCTCGCGTCCAGTTTTTCCGATTCCGGATTATCCGCGACGACTTCGACCGCGGCGGGTTTCGGCGCCGGCGCCGGCGCGGGCGTTGGCGGTGCTGCCTGCGCTGGCGCTTGTTGCGCGGTGGTCGCCGCGTTGGATTTCACTTCAATCACCAGGCGATACGGATTCGCCAGCAAATAGGCGTTGGCGTCGCGGGCGCCGTCGACATCGAGGACCAGGCGGACCACGCCTTCGCGGTTCTGGCCGATGCGCACGGATTTAAGCAGGCCCGTTTTGACGTCCAGAGTTTTCTTGGAAAGCTGCGGCGTCAACTGCGCTTTGTGAATATCGAAGTAGATGCGATCCGGGGAAGCGATATGTGCGGAGTTGAAGGAAACCGTGTCTTCCAGCGTGATCACGATGCGCGTGGCGTCGCTCGCGTTCCAGGTTTTGACGTCGAGGACATGCGGGGTGCCCTTGCCGCTTTCGCGCTGGTCGACGATCTTGCCTTTTAGATCCGGTAGCGAGGGGCTCGGCGCCGCCGCAGCCGCCGCGACCACAGCCGCTGCAGCCGCAGCCGCGGCTTCCTGCTTCTGTCTTGCTTTCTCGCGGGTGTCGGCGATTTCTTTTAGCTCGGCGCGTGCCTCGTCAGACTTGTCCGACTTAGGAAATCGCTTCAGATAATCCTTCAGCGTAACTTCGGCGGCTTCGGGCTCGCTCAATTCGTCTTTCTGCAATTTGCCAATGGAGAAGAGCGCTTCACCGCGATAGCGGCTGCCGGGATATTGTTTCAGCAGAAAATTATAGGTTTCGATGGCGGATTGAAAATATTTCGCGTCGTAGGCCCGGCCCATTTCTTCGTAGAGTTCGGCTTCGGCGATCAAGGCCGGCGTGACTTCTTCCGCCGAAGGTGTGATCAGGTAAACGCGGTGAAACGAAGTGATGACCTGCTTGTAATCGCTGATCTTGCGGTCGCGTTGGGGAGCGCCTTCGAGGATGGTGCGCAGGCGGACGGCGCGTTCGAACTGGTCGCGCGCTTCGTTTTTGCGGTCGGCGCGAACGGGCGCGGCCAAGCAGGCCAGCAATGCGAGCGCCAGCCAGAGCCACACGTTCGCCGATTTAGTTTTTATGGAAAACACGCCACTCATTCGTTCGTGAAAACTACCCGGCCATTCGCATCCACAACTTTTCGCACTGGTTTTTTTGGCGGAAACCAGAGCGTAGAGCTGCGACCCGACTCGGGCCGAAAGTATGCATCAGTGACCTTTTGCACGTACCGTTGCGTTTCCGCATACCGCGGAACGCCGCCGCTCCGATCCACCGCGCCCTCGCCGGCATTGTAAGCCGCAAGAGTCTTCGGCAAATCGTTGTCGTAACGATCAAGCAGCGATTTCAGGTACGACGTCCCGCCTTCCACATTCTGCGCGGGATCAAAAGGGTTACCGACGCCAAAGCGTTGTGCCGTCCCAGGAACCAACTGCATTAACCCCACGGCGCCCTTGCGGGACACCGCCTGCGAATTCCACCCGGACTCGGTGCTGATCACGGCTTTGACCAGCGCAGGGTCCATATTGTGGCGCGCGGCCGCATCGCGCACGATGCGATCGAGCTTGCCATCCGTGCCACCGAGAGTGTCGTTCGCCGGACTGCCCGCCTGCATTCCATCCGGAACTTCCGGAAGATTAAACGCCGATTGAGCCGGTGTAGCAGGCGAAACAGCCGAAGGCAAACTTATAGTACTCCGGTGACGCGGCTTTGGGGAATCTGCATTTACGAAGACGCGCTTCCCGTGCTCGTCTACGGTTGTCGTGATCTGGGCGCGCAGCGGCGACGCAAGAAGGAAGCAACCGCCGGCGACCAGCACTGCAACTGGGATGCGGTTTTTCATCATGTCATTTGCCTGCCGCGCTTTCACGCGGCTTAATTCGTCGACAGCTCGGCCCTGGGGAAGGCAGAAACGCACCACTTTCGCGAAATATGAAACAGTTGAACGAAAGGAAACCCCGCACCGTGAGGCGGACCCCTCCGGCGTAAGGTGCTGGCGCTGTTGCGATTATAGCGTCCGGTCGAGGATGGGGACTACCTGGTCGAGGGCGTTTTGTATGCCCGATGTGTCTTTACCGCCAGCCTCGGCCAAATCGGGGCGGCCGCCACCGGAACCGCCCACCAGCTTGGCCAGTTCCTGGACGATCTTACCGGCGTGGAGCTTGGGGTTGAGGTCTTTGGTAACTGCTGCAATTAGCGACACTTTGCCGTCATCGGCGGTGGCCAGGACAACGGCGCCCGAGCCGATTTTCTGGCGCAGGACGTCGGCCAGCTGGCGCAGGGCTTCGCGGTCAAAACCGTCGACTTTGGCGGCAATCAGGCGAACCCCCTTGACGGTTTTCGCCTGTTCGACCAAATCGGTGGCGATGGAGCCGGCCGCTTTGCGTTTGGAGGCTTCGAGCTGCTTTTCGAGCTGCTTGGTTTCTTCGAATTTGCGCTCGAGCGCGGCGAGGACTTCGTCTTCGCCGGCGTTCAACATTCCGGCGACCGATCGAAGGGTGGAAATGGCTTTCTGATATTCGCTGAGGGCGCGGTCGCCGGTGATGGCTTCGATGCGGCGGACTCCGGCGGCGACCGAACCTTCACTGAGAATTTTGAACACGCCAATTTCGCCGGTGCGATGCACGTGGGTGCCGCCGCAAAGTTCCTTGCTGTAAAAACCACGGGGCGCGGCGGCGTCCGGAACGGTGACGACGCGGACATTGTGCTCGGGATATTTGTCGCCGAAGAAGGCGATGGCGCCGGAAGCGAGGGCGTCGTCGATATTCATGATGTCGGTCTGCATCTGCAGGTCGCGGACGATTTCTTCGTTCACTTGCTGCTCGATTTCGGCGAGTTCGCTGGGATCGACCTGGGCGAAATGCGAAAAATCGAAGCGCAGATAATCCGGAGCGACCAGCGAGCCGGCCTGTTTGACGTGGGTGCCCAAAATATTGCGCAGCGCGGCGTGCATCAAGTGTGTCGCGGTGTGGTTGCGCATGTCGCGCATACGCCGCAGCGGATCGGCGACGGTCGAGATGCAGTCGCCCACATGAAGATCTTCTTTGGCCAGGACGCGATGCGCGATCAGGCCGCTGACCGGATAATAGGCGCCGCGAACTTCGGCGAGCTGCAGCGCACCGGAATTGTCGTAGAAGGCCCCGGTGTCGGCGACCTGGCCGCCGGATTCGGAATAGATGGAGGTGCGGTCGAGAACGACTTCGGCCTCTTCTCCGGCTTTAATTTCGTTTACCGCGCCGCCTTTGGTGACGATGGCTTCGATGCGCGCGCCTTTTGCGTTGGTGCCGAAGTAAAAATCTGGATCGGTTTTGTAGGTCTGGGCGAGTTTGGCGTAGACCGGGTTGGCGGAGTCTTTATGCACGCCTTTCCACGCCGCTCGTCCGCGTGCTTGCTGCTCTTCCTTGGCGCGATCGAAGCCGGCCGAATCCAATTGAAGGTTTTTGTCCCGAAGCACGTCCTCAATAAAGTCGCGCGGCAATCCGAACGTATCGTACAAACGAAACGCATTCGCGCCCGGGTAAATGCCGACGCCGTGCTCGGCCTTCGCATCGATATAAGAAGCCATGTCTTCGTCCAGCTTCTTCAGGCCGACCTCCACGGTGCGAGAGAATTGCGTCTCCTCGCCCTTTACGATCCCGGATATGCGATCGGAGCTGTCCAGCAGTTCCGGATAGGCCAGTTTCATTTCATCGCGGACGGCGAAAACCATCTGGAACAGAAAAGGGTTTTGCTGGCCGAGCAAGCGTCCGTGATGGATGGCGCGCCGAATGATTTTTCGGAGTACATAGCCGCGTCCTTCGTTCGAAGGCACGACGCCATCATTCAGAAGGAACGTAGTGGCGCGCGCATGGTCCGCAATGACCCGCAGGGAGGCGGCACCCCCGCGTCCTTTTTCGAGCGAATCCTCTTTTTTGAGATCGACGTGGCAGAGTTCGGCGGCGCGACGAATCAGCGGGACGAACAAATCGGTTTCGTAATTCGAAATTACGTTTTCGAGGACAGCGGTGACGCGTTCGAGGCCCATGCCGGTGTCGACGGAAGGCCTAGGCAGCGGATTTAGCGTGCCGGTGGCGTCGCGATTGAACTGCATGAAGACCAGATTCCAGATTTCGACGTAGCGGCCGCACTCGCAGGGGAACTGGCAATCGGTGTGTCCGTGCTCGGACGCGGCGATACCCATGTCGTAGAAAATTTCGCTGCAAGGGCCGCAAGGTCCGGTGTCACCCATGGCCCAGAAGTTATCTTTCAGGCCGGGGATGGCGAAGATGCGATCTTTCGGCGCGCCAATTTTCTCCCAAAAGTCCGACGCTTCCGTGTCGGCGCCGAGCGTGACGCCTTTCGAAACTTCGGCGCCTCCGAAAACGGTGAAATACAACTTCTCCAATGGAAGAGCGTACCAATCCGGCGAGGTCAGCAGTTCCATCGCGTAGGCGACGGCTTGTTCCTTGAAATAATCGCCGAAGGAAAAATTGCCGAGCATTTCAAAAAAAGTGTGATGACGATTGGTGAAGCCGACATTTTCCAGGTCGTTGTGTTTGCCGCCGGCGCGCACGCATTTCTGGCAAGTGGTGGCACGTTTGTAATCGCGGGTTTCGAGGCCGAGGAAAACATCCTTGAACTGGTTCATGCCGGCGTTGGTGAAAAGCAGCGTGGGATCGTTCGCTGGGACGAGCGAAGAGCTGCGCACGAGCTTATGGCCGCGCTCTTCGAAAAATTTTAGAAATGTGCTGCGGACTTTATCGCCGGTCCACTTTTCAGATGTCGTCATGCGTTTCGGGATCGCCCCAGTGGTGCCCGTCATTATCGCAAATGCTTTGGGGTGGTCGCAACGATACGAGGTTGTGGCATTCGGGGGACGGCAAAGGTAGAAGCTTTACCACCGAGGACACAGAGAAAGGCTAGAGGGCGCGGAGGCTCTAGGGTAGCGGCTCCGTGCTCTCGTTGTTCTCTGTGCCCTCCGTGTTGAATGTTTGCGAACTCGTAGCCGGCGCGAAGCGTTACGCAATCGAAGGAGGTCTGAAGACCGCCGCTACCGCGCGATTAGTCTTTCGTTAGTCCTTGTCTTTGACCTGGGCTTTCTTCGCTTCGGCCTCGGCGGTCCACGGGGGGACGATGCCGTTGACGCGGGCGTAGGCGATGGATTGGCCGAGATGTTCGTGCGCGTGCGTGACCAGGATGTAGACCACGTCGCCGTAGTTCGCGTCGGGGCCGAGCTTGGGCAGCGGCTTGTTGAAATCGGCGTTGGTCATCGCGGCAATGGCGTTGTGCGCGCTGTCGAAGGACTTGTTCAGCGCGTCGATGATTTGTGCTTTGTCTGTCGTGGATTTTTCGAAGGTCTTGGGATCGAAGCCGGCGGGCAGCCCTGCGCCCATCAAATTGGGAATGTTGTAATTTGCCGTGGAGACGTGCAGGAAGACTTCGGCGATGGAGCGCACGCCTTCGGCCGGGCGATAGCTATATTTTTCCTGAGGGATGGCGGTGGCCAGGGCCACGTATTGTTTGTGCATACCGTCGAGATCGAGAAGCGACTGCGGTTTCATGTCGTAGCTCGGGGGAGTTTTATCCGCGGGCTGCGTGGCCGGAGCGGATGGAGATTGCTGCGGATGGTTCACGCCGGCGAAGGCTGGGACGGTTAGCAGAGAACAGGCCACGAGCGAAAGAAGCAGATTTTTCATAGTGAATCTCCTTTGGCAAATCTCGAGTGTTCAGAATCAGGATTCTGGCGATTCGGGCTGTCCGTTCACGGACAATGGCCACGAAAGGCGCATGTTTATTGGCTGTTTCCGCGCGTCCCCGGGAAATGCTGCTGTGTGGCTTAGACGCGGGAGGGTGGGAATTCTCTCTCGCGACGGCCCGTTTTTTTTGTGCGCGCGAGTTGCAAGCCCTCGCACCGGAGGTGCGCCACGCCTGAGTCAAAGAACCAGACAAGGCAACGCACTTAAAGGAGTCGACCTGGCGCGAAAGCAAATTACTCGTCGAGGGGATCGGCTTGGTCTGTATCGGGAATTTCGATTTCGGAGGACTCAGGGGATTCCGTGTTGCGCTTGGCTGCGGCGCGTTTCAGTTCGGCGCGGATGAGTTCGGAGGAGAAGCCGGCGCCGAGGAGGCTGCGGTAGATGCTCGCGGTTTTCTTTTGGTCGAGGGGCGCGCCACGGAGGCGGGCGAGGCGGCGTTCGACGCGGATGCGCAGCAGCGCGGATTCGTCAGTGTCGGCGAAGACTTTGGCCAGGGCGTCGTCGATGTAGCGGTCGGGGACGCCGCGCTGGCGCAGTTCGCGGGTGATGCGGAAGCGGCCCTGGCGGCGCAGTTTGGCGTGCTGGGCGGCGTAGTCAAAGGCGAATTTTTCGTCGTTGAGATAATTCAGTTCGCGCAGGCGGGCGATGACCGGAGGGACCAGGTCTTTATCTTCGGCGCGGCGTTCAAGGTGCTGCTTCATTTCGTGGATGGAGAACGCGCGGCGCATGAGGGCGCGTTGGGCAGACATGTACAGCTGGGTGTTGGTGGAAAGTTTGCGGGCCGGGGCGCGAGAACGCATGCGCGAGCAGGATAGTTGAGTGGGGCGGGGAGGTAAAGGAGTCAGGGAATACATCCCCGCTACGGATCCAACGTCACGCTAGGGTTTTGCGAGGACTCAGTGGCCACATCGGAAACTCGCTTCAGGCTCTGAGTGGCGCGATTTATGTCAGCCTGGGTGATATGCGGCTGCCCGGGCACGTCAAAGAAGATGAATTCGGCGTTGCCCTTATCATCGAGCAAATCGCTTACAACCATGTGTCTGCTATTTCCCGGAGCACCATATTGGAATCCGCGAAAGTTGGCGGTATGAAGTGAGTAGATCCCGGAATGGCCCGGCTCGGGCATCGCGATGGCTTTAAGGATTAATAGCGTTGAGTTGCTGCTCGCCGCTTCGCGAGAACCAAGCGGGCTCACGCTCGCGGGAGTAGTGGTCAGCATCAGCCGATAGAAGTTGTAGTCTGAAGATATGGCTTCGTCACCGAAATTTCGACGTAAAGATTCCTCGCCTCCGGATTTACTCGCAACGTCGTTTACGAAAGCACGGGCCGGTTCCGTTGTGAACCTGATTCGAATTCCAGACTCAAATGAAATGAGACAACCTTGTCCCACGATTTTGATTTTGGCCTGATCGAAGTCGCTCCAAGGAAGCTCGAACTCGTACCCAAAGCGAGAAAATTCCGCTCCCCGCGATTGGTTTAGCGACGTGTTCTGCAGTTCGCGAGGTGTGTCGCTCAGCTCTGGGATTTTGCTGCCGTTGTGCCGTGCCCACAGCGCGAAGGCAGTTTGTACCCCGAAGAGCCAGAGATATGCGAAAGCGACTACAAGTGAGGCCCCAACCCAGATGAGGATTCGTCTAGATTTCGACATTCGAGGAATCACCTTCCACGAGAGATACAGGTCCACAGAAAGACCTTCGCTCACGATGACGGCTTGATGGCGCCGGCGCGCGGAAAACTTTAGGAGCGGGCGCCGCCGGTGCGGTCGAATTCGGTCATGGCGCGTTCCATGTCCTCGCGCGCGGAATCGGCGGAGGAGCGGACACCTTGGACGCGGAGACGGAAATCGTCCGGATTCGAAGCGCGCAAAATCGCTTCTTCGAAGGTGATCAGGTTGCGGGAATACAAATCGAAGAGCGACTGATCGAAGGTCTGCATGCCGTACTGGCTGGTGCCGGCCGCGATGGCGTCGCGAATCATGCGCGTTTTATCGGGGTTGATGATGCAATCGCGAATGTAGCCGGTGGTGATCATGACTTCGACCGCGGGGACGCGGCCGCTGCCATCAGCTTTGCGCACCAGGCGCTGGCTGACCACGGCTTTTAGAGTTCCGGCCAGCTGCAAACGAATCTGTTTTTGTTCGGGCGGCGGAAAGACGGCGATGATGCGCTGAATGGTTTCGGTCGCGTCCAAGGTGTGCAGGGTGGACAAAACCAAGTGGCCGGTTTCGGCAGCGAGAATCGCGGTGGAAATGGTTTCCAGATCGCGCATTTCGCCGACCAGCACGACGTCGGGGTCTTGGCGCAAAGCAGCGCGCAAGGCGGTGGAGAATGACGCGGTGTCGACTTCGACTTCGCGCTGATTGATGAAACCCTTTTTGTCGCGGTGCAGATATTCGATCGGGTCTTCGATGGTGATAATGTGCTCGGAGCGCAGCGAATTGATGCGGTCGATCATCGCGGCGAGCGTCGTCGATTTACCGGAACCGGTGGTGCCGGTGGTGAGAATCAAGCCGCGCTGCTCTTCGCAAACCTGCGAAAGAATGCGCGGGAGTTCAAGTTCTTCGATGGTGCGAATCTTGGTGGGAATGACGCGCAAGACCATGCCGACGTTGCCGCGCTGCTGGAATACGTTCACACGGAAGCGTCCGAGGCCGGCGACGCCGTAGGCCATATCGAGTTCGGCGGTTTCCTTGAATTTCTGCTTCTGCCGGTTGGTCATCATGCTGAAGGCCATGGAGAGCATTTCTTCCGGCGTGATGCGCGGCACGTCGTTGAGCGGATTCAGGATGCCATCGACGCGAAGGTACGGGTGGTTGCCGACTTTCAGGTGCAAGTCGGAAGCGCGGCTTTCGACGGCGCGGCGCAGGAGATCGTCAATATTGATGGCCATGGAGCGTCCTTAGGTGCGATGAGCTTCTACCGAAACTAGCATGGATAATCGCGCGCGCAAGAATTGCGGGCGAATGTGGTGCGAATTGGACACCCTGAACTTTGGGACAGGTAAGGCAAGCGCTTACCACAGGTGACCACAGATAAAGGCTGATAAAGACTAAGACCGAAGTGAAACAACAACGCGAAACGCTACAGCGGAGGCTGATCGACCAGGAAGACGCGGTCGTAGATCACGCTGGCCAGGACGCCGCCAAGGAGGGGGCCGACCCAGTAGACGCCGTGGTTGCTCCAGTGATGCGTGACGAGGGCGGGGCCGAAGGCGCGGGCGGGATTCAGCGCGGCGTGGGTGAGCGGGTAGCCGAAAAGGGCGTCCATGGTGACGGTGAGGCCGACACCGAAGCCGGCAATTTTGTTGAAGGCGCCTTTGACGTCGACCATGGTGGCGAAAAAAACGAAGACGAGGAAGAAAGTCATGACGCCTTCGAGCAGCATGGCGTGAAGGCGGGTGAAATCGAGCGCGAGCGCGGGATTGATGGCGGTCATCGCTTCGGGACGCCATGGCGCGTCGGGAACGATCGCGGCGATGAGGTAAGCGGCGGCGACGGCGCCGAGGATTTGAACGATCCAGTAGAGCAAGGTGAGCGTGGTGCTGAGGCGTTTGGTGACCCAGAAACCGATGGTGATGGCGGGATTCAGATGGCCGCCGGAGATGTGGGCCAGCGCGGTGACCATTACACCGACGGCGATGCCGTAAGCCAGCGCGAGGCCGAGGGTGGTGATGGCGCCCTGGCCCGTGGAGCGCAGGAATTCATCGGCGCAGATCGCGCCCATCGCGAAAAAAACTACGGCGAAGGTGCCGATGAATTCGGCGAAGAGTTTTTGGGTCAGGCTGTACAAAGCGTCTCCAGGAGGCATCAGCAAACGCGAATGAAATTGGATTTGGACTGCGCGATTCTACTGAATTCGCTGGGATTGGTCAAAAATGCCAGCGGGCTTTACAGTACTCCGAATGGCGGCAACCCGATAATTCTGGACTGAGGAGGTACATTGCGGTTTGAATCGCGGGACATAGAGTCTTACGCGGAACCTGTATTGGCCAACGAACTCCGTGCGGGCGAAGTGTATTTTGCGGTGAATTTTGGAGACCAGCAGTTACTTATCCCATTCGTTGAGCCTAAAGTCTTCATTGGCAGAAATCTCGATGAAGGCGACACCGATCTGCTTTTCTTCCAGAGTTTCGAGACCTACGCCGCGGGTATTCGTTACAACCCTAATGCTGACAACGATCCTGCCGCGTTTAACGTGCGCGGACCGGAAGATCTTAAGCACATCTTCGAATATGAAAAAGCTCTGGATCGATTGCTGGCAGGTTCGCTGAGACGCCGAGGCGTCCGCGAGTGAAAAGAGAATTACGCAAATCCTAGCGGACGGCTTCGGCTGGGACGTTGACTGGCGAGAGCCAGTTGTGGCGATCCGGCTTTTTGCCTTCGACCAGGGCAAAGAATTCGTCCTGGATTTTTTTGGTGATGGGCCCGCGGGCGCCGCTGCCGATTTTCACGCGATCGACGCTGCGGATGGGCGTGACTTCGACCGCGGTGCCGCAGAAAAACATTTCGTCGACGATGTAGAGCATTTCGCGCGGAATGATTTGCTCCGCCACCGGAATGCCCAGGTCCTTGCAAATGGTAATGACGCTGGCGCGAGTGATACCGGGCAGCGCGGAATTGGAGACGGGCGGAGTGATGACGGTGCCGCCGTTGACGACAAAAATATTTTCGCCGGAGCCTTCGCTGACCTGGCCGTGGGTGTCGAGCGCGATGCCTTCGACGTAGCCATTGGCGCGGGCTTCCATGCGAATCAACTGCGAGTTCATGTAATTGGCCGCGGCCTTGGCCATTTGCGGCAAAGTATTCGGTGCGGGACGATTCCAGGAGCTGACGCAGACGTCGACGCCTTGAGCAAGACCTTCTTCGCCCAGATATTTTCCCCATTCGTAGCAGGCCATATAGACCTCAATGGGACAACCGACGGGATCGACGCCAGCCTGGCCGTAGCCACGCAGGATGACCGGGCGGATGTAGCACGCACCGATTTTGTTGACGCGCAGCAGGTCGAGCGTGCCGTTGTAAAGTTCCTCGGCGCTAAACGGATTTTCCATGCGGTAGATGTAGGCGGAGTTCAGCAGGCGCTTGATGTGTTCGCGCAAGCGGAAAACGGAGACGCCCTGCGGCGTGTCATAAGCGCGGATACCTTCGAAGACGGCGGAACCGTAGCTGACCACGTGCGAGAGGACGTGAATCTTGGCGTCGTCCCAGGCGATGAATTTTCCGTTGTGCCAGATCTTCTCGGTCTTTGGGTGGGCCATTCTGCTGCTCCGATTCCGCGAAATTAAAATGAAACGCCGACATCGCCAGACTAGAGCAGGGTGGATGCGCTGTCAATCCAACCAAGGTCTAGTGGCGGCGCAGCGCGCACACCAATTTGGCTGGCAGAAAATTCCGCCGCGGACGAATTATTCTTCGCGAAGCGCGACGAGTGGATCGACTCGCGTGGCGCGTCGCGCTGGAATGTAACAAGCCAGCAGGGCGACGGCGGCCAATAACGCGGCGATGGACGCGAACACCAGTGGATCGGTGGCAGTGACGTTGAAGAGCAGGCTGCGCAGAAAACGCGTGAGGATAAAGGCGCCGATTACGCCCAGGCCCAGCCCGAACAGGACCAGACGCATCCCTTCATTCAGGGTCATGCGCAATATGTCGTTGCGCTGCGCGCCCAGTGCGATGCGAATTCCCAGTTCGTGAATCCGGCGGCTGAACGCGTAGGACATCACGCCGTAAATTCCGATGGCGGCGAGCAGCAGGGCGACGCCGGCGAATACCGCCAGAATTTCCAGCGCGAAGCGGCGCTCGGCCATCGAGCGGGTGATGACTTCATCCATGGTGCGGACGCTAAACAGCGGAAGATTCGAATCGATCGACTGCACTTCGCGGCGAATCTGATCGCTCAGCGCGCCGGGATTGGAATTTGTTTTCAAGAACAGCACCGAAGCGTAGGGCGGCCCTTGAAACACCGGAAGATAAATATGCGGTGCGAGCGGTGCCTCGAAGCTGTCGGACTTCATGTCGCCGACCACACCGACGATGGTGACCGCTGGATTCGCCGGAATTGGCGGGCCATTGAATGAAATGTGCTGGCCCAGCGGATCTTGTCCGGGCCAGTAACGGTTGGCCAGCGTTTGGTCGATGATGGCCACGCGCTGCGAACTGGGCACGTCGGAATCGGCGAAAACGCGTCCGCTGATGAGTGGAGTTTTGAGCAGTTCGAAATAGTTGGGGCTGACGCCGGCAAATTCCGCGACCGGCGCGTATTGGGAATCGTTAGGGCGGCCTTCGATGGCGAAAGGAAAACCGTTGCGTCCTCCGCCCATGGGAAGACTATTGGTCCCGCCGATGGCGACGGCTTCCACGCCGGGAATCGTCGCGACTCGGCGTACGGCCTCGCGAAGAAATGCGGCGCGCTTGTCGGGGGGACGATACGGATCTGCCGCCGGATTGTTGGGCACCGGCATCCAGATTTGGGCGGTGACAATTCCGTGGGGATTAAATCCGGGCTGCACTTCCAGCAAACGCCAGAAACTGCGCAGCAGCAAGCCGGCGCCGACCAGCAGAATCAGCGACAACGCGATTTCCGAAATCACCAGCCAGCGGGACAGGCGCGCTTGGGTGCGGCTGGAACCCGAACCCCTGCTACCTTCGCGCAGATGCGAGACCTGGCTGATGTTCGAAGCCTGTAGTGCGGGCACGAGACCGAACAGAATGCCAGTCGCGAGGGAGAGGCCGAAGGCGAAAAGCAACACGCCGCCGCCGAAATTCACTTCGCTCAAACGCGGCAGGTTGTCCGGCGCCAGACGAAGCAGCGAGGCTTTCATCCAGACCACGGTGAGCAGCGCCACGGATCCAGCGACGAACGAGAGCAGCAAACTTTCGGTGAGCATTTGAGTCAGCAGGCGGCGTTGGCCCGCGCCGAGCGCGAGGCGCACCGCAATTTCGCGCTGACGGCTCGCGGAGCGGGAAAGAATTAAGTTCGCGAGATTTACGCAGGCGATCAGCAGTACGAACGCTACGGCGCCGAAAAGAACGAGCAATTCGGTGCGCACGTTGCCGACCAGGTCTTCCTGCACCGAGACGAGCCGCGGCGTCCAGCGCACCGCAGCGGGATAGTCGACCGGATATTCCGCACTCAGTTGCGACGCGAAGGTTTCCAATTTTGCCTGGGCCTCGCCGATGGTCAGTCCGGGCTTCAGCCGCGCAATCGCGCCGGGAAACATTCGAAGGGCGCGCACCGGCGGATGCGGAAAAGGATCGGCTTCGTAGCCTGCAGCGATCCAGGCGTCGACGTCGGTTTGCAGCGTGCGACCGGGATGGCGGAAACCCGGCGGCATGACGCCCATGACGACATAGGGGTCGTTGTCGATGCGCAGGCTTTTCCCCAGAATATTGGGATCCGCGCCAAACTGGCGGCGCCAGAAACCATCGCTAAGGACCACACCATCGATAAATCCGGGGACGTTGTCGTCTTTGGTGTAGACGCGACCAAGTCGCGGTCTTGCGCCGAGCAGGGTGAAATAGTTCGGGCTGGTGGCGAGAGCTTCGATGCGTTCCGGGCGGTTGCCGCCGCTGAGGTCGGCGTTAATCGGCCAGACCACCGAGATGTCCTCGAAAACTCCGGAGCGTTGCTGCAGATCGACCAGCTCGGGTTCAGACATGCCGACGTTGGGAACATTGGAGCCGCGCAGATCGTCAAAGACGCGGACCAGCTGTTCCTGGTGCGGGTAGGGCAGCGGCCGGAGCAGGATGGCGTAAACGATGCTGAAGGCCGCGATGTTCGCGCCAATGCCCAGCGCCAAGGTGAGAATGGCGACGACCATGAAGCCCGGATTTTTGATCAGGGTGCGCCAGGCGTAGCGGACGTCTCGAAGAAATGAGCCCATTTCCATCCTCCTGTTGTTTTGAGGAACGCGCGAACGGCTCGGCTGCTTCTAGCTGGGTCAGACGAACGAAGATGTTCATGTGTTAGCAGCGGCGTGAACGATTTCGGGCTTTAGCACCGGCCAATTTGGCGGCAAGCGGTTGATGCTGGGACGACGTCCCAAAACCAGACAGGTTTAGCAGTGCTGACGCGGCAAAGATCGCGAAACCGTTCAGCGCCCGGAGGCTTGTTGACCGCGCAAGACCATGCAGGTCGAGGAAACGCGGGCGACCAGCGAGCCGGTTTCGTTTTTGACATCGCATTCGACCATGCCGACCGTCTTGCCGCGTTTTACGATTTTGGCGGAAGCCAAAAGCTTTTCCTTAAAGACTGGCCGGAAGAAATTAATTTTCAGTTCGAGGGTAGTGAAGGATTCGCCGTCTTCGAGGCTGGCGGCGAAAGCCATGCCCATGGCGAGGTCGGCGACGTCGCAGAGCACGCCTCCATGCAGCGTGCCCATGGGATTGGTGTGTTTTTCGGCAGCCTCAAATTCGAGGACCACTTCGCCATTTTCGAAGTCGAAGGAGATCGGACGGAAGCCGATCAGCTGGGCGATCGGCGGCGCGGGAAGCTCTCCGCTGATCCATTTTTTGGCGCGTTCGATGTGCATGCCCATCGCGATTATCTCCGTTGGTTAGAAGTGATCGTCGGCGTAAGCCGCGGTGGAACTGTGACTGGCGATGCCGGAAATTTTGCCCCAGGCGCTGGTTTTCCAGTTGTCGGTGATTTTCTTTTCCAGAATCCAGGGCGGTAGGCTCACAAATAAATAACGCGCGAGAGCGTGCAGATACGGTTCGTACATCCGGCGCAGCTCGTGCAGTTTTTCGGTGGACACATCGTCTTCGCGGAGCTGATAGCCGCATTTATCCAGTGAAGCGCGCAGCCGTGCGAGGTCGGCGGGCGGAAGCCGGTCGGGATCCTGATTATTGGGAACCGCGTGAAACACCTGCGATAAATCAACGATGGTGTGGCGGCACATCGCGAAAGTGAGTTTGGCCTGCCGCGAGCAGGGAGTGTCCGAAGTGGCGACGATCAACGCCGTGGCGTCCAGAATAGCGGTGAGCGCTGCGAGCCACGACTCATTGCTATGCTGCGAACGAAAATAGGCGACGACCGGATACGAGATGTGGCTCTCGAGCAGCTCGGCGGACCAGCGTTCCCAGTCCTGAAACAACTCCTGGATGGCCTGCACTCCGTGCTGGCCGCCGTGTCGCGACAGCAATTCCGCCGCAGTGGGCGGTGAACCGGCGCGCGCATCGAGCAGCACGATGCTGACTTCGCGCCGCGAGAAGGCCTGATAGATGACCGGCAGGTAGCTGATGATCAGAGCCAAGAAACCCAAGCCGAGGCCGCTTTCGAAGACGACCATGATGCGTTCGGCGGAGGTGTGCGGCGTGACGTCACCGAGGCCGAGAGTGAAAAAGGTGGTGCCGCTCAAGTAGAAACAGTTCGGGAGCGGAGGATGGGTGGGATCGTTGGTGGCGGCAGCGTAGTAGAGAAGTCCGAAGCCGACGATCAAGATTGAAGCCCAGGTGCCGAAGAGAAAAAGCAGCGAGGCCGGACCGTAGAAGCTTATAAAATTCTCCCGCGTTTTGCCGTTCAAGAGACGCGCGAAGGCGCGCCAGGGCCTCCAGGTAGAGACGTAAAACAAACGCGTGAGCCGAAAGCGCCGGGTTACGCGGCGCGGGAGAATGATGGTCTCGAAGGCCTCGAGCAGAATGATGGCGACGATCAAGCCGCCGACGATGGTGTAAATCACGCGGCCTGCTCGAGTACGGTGGTCAAAGTGATGTCGGCTTTGAAAAGCCGCGACACCGGGCAATTGACTTTGGCGCTCGCGGCGGCGGATTCGAACGCGGCCTGCGTGATTCCGGGTATTCGGGCGTTTAAGTCCAGATGGATTTTGGAGATGGTCCATCCGGCGTCGAGTTTTTCCAGCGAGACCGTCGCCTGTGTTTGAATTCGTTCCGGTCTGAAATTCATGGTGCTGAGCTGGGCGGAGAGCGCCATGGCAAAGCAGGCCG
>Ga0209222_1000056_pt1 | contig 29869 bp, 29 predicted proteins | sample BlaSpr_A8_Ref_O3_FD_187991 | JGI IMG/M metagenome (GOLD analysis project Ga0209222, IMG submission 187991) | Forest soil microbial communities from Thunder Bay, Ontario, Canada - Black Spruce, Ontario site 2_A8_Ref_O3 (SPAdes) (version 2) | ecosystem: Environmental > Terrestrial > Soil > Boreal...
CACCGTGACTTCGCCTTTTTCCAGCGACGTCATGACATCGGCGCCCAGCAGCATCAGTGCGGTCACGATCAGCACGAGACTGAAGAAGCGCAATGCTGCCGACATGATGAAACCCCTGAGCCCCCGGGCCGCAAAATCTATCGGGCGCGACCTGCCGGCACAAGGATGGCAAACACCCGTTAACCAACGCGTCTGGCAGGATAGTGAACGCGCGCGACTATTTCGTGAAAGGCGAGCCGTCCTTGCGGGTGAGCGTGCCCTTGCCGCGATCCAGATGCATGTCGACATCGGAATAGGAGCAGACGTCGTCCGGCGTGCGCGTGCCGATCTCCAGATAGACCGCCGTCTCGCCCGATCTGTTGACCAGGTGGTGGCCGTTGGGCGTGTTCTTCGGGAAGCCCGCGCAATCGCCGGCGCGCATCGTTTCCTCTCCCGCATCGGTCACCAGCACCAGCTCGCCCGACAGCACGAAGACGAATTCATCCTCGCGGCTATGCCAGTGTCGCTGGCTTGACCAGACGCCGGGCGGCAGGCGCGTCAGGTTCACGCCGAAATCGGTCAAGCCGCTGGCATTGCCCAGCCCCTGTTTGACGCGGTCCTTTACCGCCTCGTCGAACGGCGCGGGATAGGACGAGCCTCTGCGCTCGAAAACGGATTTCACGTCGATCTTGGGCATCGCGTTCTCCTGGCAGGCCAAAACAAAACCACCCGCGAGATATATCCCGCGGGTGGTCTTTTCAATCGCAAAACGGCACTGCGTCAGCCGGCCTGCTGCGCGCCTTCCGGCGCCTTGGCTTTTTTGGACAGGTCTTCGCCGGTCACCTGGTCGACGACTTTCATCGACAGGCGGACCTTGCCGCGATCGTCGAAGCCCAGCAGCTTCACCTTCACGGCCTGGCCTTCGGCCACCACATCGCTCGTCTTGTTGACGCGCTGCGGCGCCAGTTCGGAGATGTGAACCAGGCCGTCCTTGGGACCGAAGAAGTTCACGAAGGCGCCGAAATCCATCACCTTGACGACCTTGCCGTCATAGATCTCGCCGATCTCCGGCTCTGCCACGATGCCCTTGATCCATTTGAGCGCGGCCTTGATCGCCTCGTGATCGGCGGAGGCGATCTTCACCGTGCCGTCGTCCTCGACATTGATCTTGGCGCCGGTCTTTTCCACGATCTCGCGGATCACCTTGCCGCCGGTGCCGATCACTTCGCGGATCTTGTCGGTGGGGATCTTGATCTGCTCGATGCGCGGCGCGTGCTCGCCGAGCTCCGAACGAGCATGGCCGATCGCCTTGCTCATCTCGCCGAGGATGTGCAGGCGGCCGCCTTTGGCCTGATCGAGCGCGACGCGCATGATCTCCTCGGTGATGCCCGCGATCTTGATGTCCATTTGCAGCGAGGTGATGCCTTCCTCGGTGCCGGCCACCTTGAAGTCCATATCGCCCAGATGGTCCTCGTCGCCCAGGATGTCGGAGAGCACTGCGAAGCGCTCGCCTTCCTTGATCAGGCCCATCGCGATGCCCGCGGTCGGCCGCTTCAACGGAACGCCCGCATCCATCAGCGCGAGCGAGGTGCCGCACACCGTCGCCATCGAGGACGAGCCGTTGGACTCGGTGATCTCGGAGACGACGCGGATGGTGTAGGGGAACTCCTCCTTCGACGGCAGCATCGGATGGATCGCGCGCCAGGCGAGCTTGCCATGTCCGATATCGCGCCGGCTCGGCGCGCCCATGCGACCGGTTTCGCCGACCGAATAGGGAGGGAAGTTATAATGCAGCATGAAATGCTGCTTGTGCGTGCCTTCCAGCGCGTCGACGAACTGCTCGTCTTCGCTGGTGCCCAGCGTGGTGATGACCAGCGCCTGGGTCTCGCCGCGGGTGAACAGCGCCGAGCCGTGAGTGCGCGGCAAGGCGCCCACTTGGGCAACAATCGGCCGCACGGTGACGAGATCGCGCCCGTCGATGCGCTTCTTGGTGTCGAGCACCGCATTGCGCATGACCTTGGCTTCGAGGTCGTGGAACAGATTGCCGAATTCCTTGGCGCTGATCTTTCCATCGCCCTCGCCGACGAAATATTCCGCCGTCTTCTTCTTGATTTCGGCGATGCGGTCGCGCCGGTCGAACTTGACCGGAATCTGGAACGCGCCGGCGAGATTGATGCCGGCGACCTTCTCGATCTCTTCCAGCATCAAGCCATTGCCGGTTTCCGCAACGGGCCTCGGGTCCTTCGCCGCCTTTTCAGCCAGGCGGATAATCGCCTGGATGGCGGGCTGCATGCCGCGATGGCCGAACATCACCGCGTCCAGCATGGTCTTCTCCGAGAGCTCCTGGGCTTCGGATTCCACCATCAGCACCGCGTCGGCGGTGCCGGCGACGGTGAGGTCGAGCTTGGAGTTGACCATGTCGTCGATCGGCGGATTGAGCTTGTACTCGCCGTCGATCATCGCGACGCGCGCCGCCCCGATCGGGCCCATGAAGGGCAGGCCTGAGATCGTCAGCGCCGCGGAAACCGCGATCATGCCGATGATGTCCGGATCGTTTTCCAGATCGTGGCTCAGCACCTGAACGACGACCAGCGTCTCGTTGCGGTAGCCCTCGGCGAACAAGGGGCGGATCGGGCGGTCGATCAGGCGCGAGATCAGTGTCTCGCGTTCGGTCGGCGCGCGCTCGCGCTTGAAGTAGCCGCCCGGAATCTTTCCGGCGGCATAATAGCGCTCCTGGTAGTTCACGGTCAGCGGGAAGAAATCCACGCCTTCGCGGGGGGCAGGGGCGCCCACGGCGGTCGCCAGCACCACAGTCTCGCCGCAGGTGGCGAGCACCGCGCCATCGGCCTGGCGCGCGATGCGCCCGGTTTCGAGCGTCACCTTGCGGCCGCCCCAGTCGAATTCCTCTTTCACGATATTAAACATTCTTGCATTCCTTCATTCCCACCGCCGGATTGCGGTGAGGGTTGCTCTCTCAGGCCTTCCCGAGACGAGCGGGTATGGCGCGGGCGCGACCCTTCGCGCTCGCACAAGTGATTTTGGCGCGAGTGATTTGGTGTAAACGCGGAAGACGAACGCTCAGCGGCGCAGGCCCAGCCGGCCGATCAGCGCGTCATAGCGCTTCGAATCCGTCCGCTTGAGATAGTCGAGCAGGCCGCGGCGCTGCGACACCATCTTGATGAGGCCGCGGCGCGAGTGATTGTCCTTCACATGGCCTTCGAAATGCTTGGTCAGGTTGGAAATGCGCTCGGACAGCACGGCGACCTGGACTTCGGGCGAACCTGTGTCGCCCGGCTTGGTCGCGTGTTCCTTGATAACTTCCAGTTTGCGTTCGGCAGTGATCGTCATTCGGTCATCCAGTTCCAAAGTTAAAGACACGGAACGGTCTAAGTTCCCCTGCAGTGAGTTCAGCCAGTGCAACCGGCTCGCCCTCATGCGTCGAGAGATAGACCGTGAGCCCTTGAAGATCGTCGCTGTCGGGGTTTGCGTCCGAGAGCCGCGCGAAGAAGTTCGCCCGGCACAGAATCGGATTGCCGCACCTGAGGCGAACCGCATCCTGGCCTGTGACGGCCAACGCCGGGATGCCGTCCAGCGCGGTCGAAATGGGCCTCAGATGCTCAAAAGCGGCGGGACTATGCATAAAACTCCTCAGCGTTTCTAGGGGCACTGCATCTTTCTCTTGAAAGCCTCCGATGGAGGTGCGCCGAAGCTGGGAAACATGGCCCACGGTGCCCAGCGCCCGGGCCAGGTCGCGCACCCAGGCCCTGACGTAAGTCCCTTTGCCACAACGCATTTCGAAGGTCGCATGGTCGGGGTCGGGCTGGGCGGTGAGGTGGGCTTCATGGACGAACACCGTTCGCGGCTCCAGGGAAACCGCCTCGCCGTCCCGGGCCAGATCGTAGGCCCGGGCGCCCTCGACCTTGATGGCGGAGTAGGAGGGCGGGATCTGGCTGATCTCGCCCATGAAGCCCGGGATGGCGACTTCGATCTGCGCCCTGGTCGGGCGCACGTCCGAGGTGGCGATCACCTGGCCTTCGCTGTCGTCGCTGTCGCGCGCCTCGCCCCAGCAGGCGGTGAAGCGATAGGTCTTTTCGGCATCCATCGCGAACGGGACGGTCTTGGTCGCCTCGCCGAGCGCGATGGCGAGCACGCCGGTCGCCAGCGGGTCGAGCGTGCCGGCATGGCCGGCCTTCTTGGCGTCGAACACGCGCCGCACGATGGTGACGGCGTCGGTCGAGGTCACGCCCTGCGGCTTGTCGAGCACGATCCAGCCATGAACCGGATTGCCCTTTTTCCTACGCCCCATCGTCATCGCTCTGGGCCTGCAGGTCGCGCCGCACGCGTTCGGATTTCAGCAGGTCCTCGATCTTCTGAGCCTCCGCGAACGAATCGTCCTCGACGAAGCGCAGCTCGGGCGTGAACTTGAGCACGATCATGCGGCCCATCTCGCCGCGGATGAAGCTCTTGTGGCGGTTGAGCGCGGCGACGATCTTCGCCGCATTCTGTCCGCCGAGCGGTTCGACGAAGACGGTGGCATGGCGCATGTCGCCGGAGGGCTTGACCTGCGTCACCGTCACCGAGACGCCTTCGAGGTCGCCGTCGCGGATGTCGCCGCGCGTGAGGATTTCCGACAGCGCGTGGCGCAGCGTCTCGCCGACGCGCAATTGGCGCTGAGACGGTCCGCGGTCGCGCGGTGCCGAATGATGGCGTGCCATTATTCAGCCCCCCGGACGATCGAGGCGGACAAATTCATTGAAAATGATGAGGCCATGAATCACCCGCGACATCGAGAGATCAGGCGCGGCTCAGAGCGCGCGCTTGATCGTCTCGACCTCGAAGCATTCGATCACGTCGCCCTTTTGCATGTCCTGATAGTTTGCGAAGGCCATGCCGCATTCCTGGCCGGTCTGGACCTCGCGCACTTCGTCCTTGAAGCGTTTGAGGGTCGAGAGCTCGCCTTCGTGGATCACGACATTGTCGCGGATCAGCCGCACCTTGGCGCCGCGGCGCACGACGCCTTCTGTAACGCGGCAACCGGCCACCTTGCCGACCTTGGAAATCGTGAACACTTCGAGGATTTCCGCGTTACCGAGGAATTTCTCGCGCGTCTCCGGCGCCAGCATGCCTGACAGCGCCGCCTTCATGTCGTCGACGACGTTGTAGATGATGTTGTAGTAGCGGATCTCGACGCCGTCGCGCTTGGCGCGGTCGCGCGCCTGCGCATTGGCGCGCACGTTGAAGCCGATGATCGCGCCGCCGCTTGCGTGGCTTAAAATCACGTCACTCTCGGTGATCGCGCCGACGCCGGACTGCAACACCTGCACGGCCACTTCGTCGTTGCCGAGCTTGTTCAGCGCCCCTTGAATCGCTTCGACCGAACCCTGCACGTCGGCCTTGATGACGAGCGGCAGGAAACGCTTCTCGCCGTCCTTGCGGCTCTTGAGAAGCTGGTCGAGCGACTGGCGCGCGGTGGTGGCGTGGCGCTGTTCGCGGCGCTTGCGGGCGCGGTATTCGGTGACTTCGCGGGCGCGCGCTTCGCTGTCGACGACGACAAATTCATCGCCTGCTTCGGGTACGCCGGATAGGCCCAGCACTTCCACCGGCATCGAGGGGCCGGCGCTGTCCACGTTCTCGCCGCGGTCGTTGATGATCAGCCGCACGCGGCCGAATTCCGAGCCCGCGACCAGGATGTCGCCGGTCTTCAGTGTGCCGCGCTGCACCAGCACGGTGGCAAGCGGCCCGCGGCCCTTGTCGAGTTTGGCTTCGATGACCGCGCCCTCTGCCGTACGCTTGGGATTGGCCCTGAGGTCGAGCAGTTCGGCCTGCAGCAGGATGGCATCCTCGAGCTTGTCGAGATTGGTGCCCTTGGTTGCGGAAACATCGACCGACAGCGTCTCGCCGCCCAGGTCCTCGACCTGGATTTCATGCTGCAGCAATTCGGTCTTCACGCGCGTCGGATTGGAATCGCCTTTGTCGACCTTGTTGACGGCGACGATGATCGGCACATGCGCCGCCTTGGCATGGCTGATCGCTTCCACCGTTTGCGGCATCACGCCGTCGTCGGCGGCGACCACCAGGATAACGATATCGGTCACTTTGGCGCCGCGCGCGCGCATCTGCGTAAAGGCGGCGTGACCGGGCGTATCGAGGAAGGTGATCTTCTGGCCGCTCTTCAGCTGCACCTGATAGGCGCCGATATGCTGGGTGATTCCGCCGGCTTCGCCTGCGACCACGTCGGTCTTGCGCAGCGCGTCGAGCAGCGAGGTCTTGCCGTGATCGACATGGCCCATGACGGTGACGACGGGCGGACGCGAGACGAGGTCATCGCCTTCGTCGGCGACGCCCTTGAGGCCTTCGAGCACATCGGATTCGGCGACGCGCTTGACGGTGTGGCCGTATTCGGCCGCGACCAGCTCGGCGGTGTCGGCATCGATCACGTCGTTGGCCGTCACCATCATGTCGCTTTTCATCAGGACCTTGATGACGTCGACGGCGCGGCGCGCCATGCGGTTGGCGAGTTCGGAAACCGTGATGGTTTCGGGAATGGTCACTTCGCGCGGGCCTGCCGGCGCGGCGGCAACCTGCGCGCCCTTGTTGATGCGCTGCAAATGACGCTTGTAGGCGGCGACCGAGCGCGTGCGCTCGTCGTCGCCCGACAGCGCCTTGGTGACGGTGAGGCGGCCGCGGCGGCGCGAATCCTCGCCCTTGCGCGCGGTGGGAACCTTGGCGGGAACCTTCACGCCCTTCTTGGACGTCGCCTCTTCCTCTTCCTCGACGGCGACCGGACGGCCGCGGCGCGGCGCCTCGACCGTCGTCGTTGCGACTTTCGCGGCCGGATCGTCTTTCTTGTCCAGACGGCGCTTGGCTTCGTCCTCGGCATGGCGCTTGGCGGTCTCATCCGCGGCCTTGCGCGCATCTTCCTCGGCCTTGCGGCGCCCGGCGGCCTCGCGTTCCTTGGCCAGGCGCGCGTCTTCGACGGCGCGATGCTTGGCGTCTTCCTCGGCGCGCTTGCGCGCTTCGAGTTCCTCGACGCGCGCGCCGGCAATGGCGTGGCGGCGGGATTCTTTTTCCTCGTCCGTCAACTGGCGCAGCACGACGCCGGCGCGCGGGCCTGCCTCGCGAACCGGTGCTGCGGCGGGCGCCGCGGCCGCCGGCTTGGCTTCGGGCTTGTGCGTGCGATCGGGCGCCTTCGCCGCAGGCACCGGATTGGTGCTGCGCTTCTTCTCCACCACAACCGCTTTGGTGCGGCCATGGGAAAAGCTTTGCTTGACGGTGGACGTTTCCGTCTTTTTCAAAGACAGAGTCTTGCCGCCTGTGCGCCGTGTGGTGTCGTCGATCTCGCTCATTCCAATCCTTCATGCGCAGGAGTCGAACCTGCACCCTTCGCGACGGACCGGAAGCCGGATAGCCGGCCCGCCTCGAAGATCAGCCGTTCCGCCAGCTGCCCCGATTTGAGGGCGGCATGTATCACATTCTCGCGGCCCAAGGCCACGCTCAATTCCTCGCAACCGAGGCTGTCGATCAGTGCCGGCGTAAGCCCCCGCGCCAGCGCCAGATTCCGCAGTTTGCGCCGCCCGTCCGCTTTGCCGTCCGCGGCCTCGATCAGAACGGCCGGCGGCTTGGCGCTGTCGAGTGCGCGCGAGACGTTATCGAAGCCGCATTCCAGTCCGCCCGAGCGCCGCGCCATTCCCAGATCGTCCAGCATGCGCCGCACGATCAGCCTTTCGACCAGATCGGGCAGGCCGGGCGCCGCTTTCACATTCGTCTTGGCCGCCTTGGAGAAATGGTTCTTCGCCACCGCGCGTTCCAGTACCGCGCGTTCGGCGGTGACCCACATCCCGCGTCCCGGAAGCTTGGCCGCGAGATCGGGAACGACATCGCCATCGGGCCCGACGACGAAACGGATGAGATGCGCCTCGTCGCTCACCTCTCCCGTCACGATGCACTTTCGCTCGCGCATCGCCTCGTCCTCTTCCCGCTTGGCCAAGGCAACCGTCACTCGCTTGCTTCCTCCGTGATCTCTTCGGCGTCTTCTTCCACGGGCTCCTCGACCGGCGCTTCGACCCAGCCCATCGCCACGCGCGCCTTCATGATGATGGCGTTCACGTCGTCGGCCGTCAGGTTGAAGCTGTCGAGCGCGCCCGGCACGCGGACGCGTTCCTTGTCCTTGTTCTGCTCGTAATAGCCCAGCAGGTCGTCGGTGGCACAGCCCGCCAGATCCTCCAGCGTCTTGACTCCGCCTTCGCCGAGCGCGACCGCGAGCGCCGGCGTCACACCGTCGATCTCGACGACGGCGTCCTCGACGCCCAGCGCCTTGCGCTTGTCGTCCATCTCCTTGTTGCGCGCCTCGATGAATTCGACGGCGCGGGTTTGCAGTTCCTGCGCGGTGTCGTCGTCGAAGCCTTCGATGGCCGCGAGTTCGCCGATCGGCACGAACGCCACGTCCTCGACGCTGGCGAAGCCTTCGGAGGCGAGCAGTTGCGCCACCGTCTCGTCGACGTCGAGCGTTTCCTGGAACAGCGTCGTGCGTTCGGCAAATTCCTTCTGCCGGCGCTCGCTTTCCTCGGCCTCGGTGAGGATGTCGAGCTGCCAGCCGGTGAGCTGGGAGGCGAGCCGCACATTCTGTCCGCGACGTCCGATGGCGAGCGACAGCTGCTCGTCGGGCACGACCACTTCGGTGCGATGGGTGTCTTCATCGAGCACGACCTTGGCGACTTCGGCGGGCGCCAACGCGTTGACGATGAAGGTCGCGAAATCGGGCGACCACGGGATGATGTCGATGCGCTCGCCCTGCAATTCCTGCACGACCGCCTGCACGCGAACGCCGCGCATGCCGACGCAGGCGCCGACCGGATCGATCGAGGAATCCTTGGAGATCACCGCGATCTTGGCGCGGCTGCCCGGGTCGCGCGCCACCGCGCGGATTTCGATGATGCCGTCATAGATTTCCGGCACTTCCTGGGCGAACAGCCGCACCATGAATTGCGGATGGCTGCGCGACAGGAAGATTTGCGGCCCGCGGGTTTCGCGGCGCACGTCGTAGATATAGGCGCGGATGCGGTCGCCGGCGCGGAAGCTTTCGCGCGGGATCATTTCGTCGCGGCGCACCACGCCTTCGGCACGGCCGAGGTCGACCACGACCGAGCCGAATTCCGAACGCTTGACGATGCCGTGCACGATCTCGCCGATGCGGTCCTTGAACTCTTCGTACTGGCGTTCGCGCTCGGCATCGCGCACCTTCTGCACGATCACCTGCTTGGCGGCCTGCGCGGCGATGCGGCTGAAATCGACCGGCGGCAGCGTCTCGGCGATAATGTCGCCGACAAGCGCTGCCTCGTTGCGCGCGCGCGCATCGGCCAGGCTGATCTCGATCTTGTCGTTGTCGACGAGTTCGACCACATGCAGATAGCGCGAGACATGCGTCTCACCGGTCTTGTTGTCGATCTCGACGCGGATTTCGTTCTCGCTGCCGTAACGCGCCTTGGCGGCGCGCTGCATCGCTTCTTCCATCGCGGCGATCACGACCTGCTTGTCGATATTCTTGTCGCGCGCGACCGCATCGGCGATCTGCAAGAGTTCGGTTCTGTTGGCGGCAATGGCGGCCATGTCATTCGCTCCTGAACGTCATTGTTTTCTTCCCTTCAAATCTTCCTGGATCAGCCTGTCGGTCAGCACCAGTTTCGCATCGGCGATGGCGCGGAACGGGAATTTGACGCGCGCACCCTCAACTTCGATCTCGACATCGTTGCCGTCGAGTCCGAGCAGCAGTCCCTTGAAGCGCTTGCGCCCGCTCTCATCGGGCGCGTGCAGCTCGAGCTTGGCCTCGTGGCCGGCCCAGCGCGCGAAATCCGATTGCCGCGTCAGCGGCCGGTCGATGCCGGGCGAGGACACTTCCAGATGGTATTCGCCTTCGATCGGATCCTCGCGCTCGAGGAATTCGGACAGCGCCCGGCTGAGCACCGCGCAATCGTCCACATTCATCGTGCCGTCGGCCCGCTCGGCCATGATCTGCAAGGTCTTGATATGGCCTCCCATCAGGCGCAGGCGCACGAGCCGGTAGCCCGCAGCTTCCACCGCGGGTTCGATGATCGGCTCCAGATGCGACATGGCCGTGAGAATGGGCGTCTCCTGAACAAAAGCGTTTCCCGCGCGGCGGCTCTTTCGAACCGCCACACAACAGGACGTTCTGTTGTCTGGGATGGCGGGGATATAGCCCCCTAAAGGCCCGAAAACAAGGCTGGGACGGCCGAAATCGCAAAAAAGCGGGTGCCGGCCGGGTGGGTTGGCGCTCCGCGGGACTGCGGCTAGGTTGACCGGTCTTTATCGAAGCCGCCGTGCCATGTCCGCAACCGCTGTTCCCGCTGACGCCTCGGCCGGTCCGCCCCGGCTGTGGGTTACGCTGCTGTGGATCGTGGCGTTCGTGATCGCGAACCTGGTCGCCAATGCCGTGGGCATTGCGGCCTATCTGTTCTGGCGGCACGAGCCGGCGCTCACGCTGCTCAACAATGTCAAGGCGCTCGAGAACAACGGCCCGTTCCTCGCCGTCACCGAAATCGTTTCCGCGCCGCTTCTTGTGATCTTCGCGCTGCTGGCCGCGCGGACGTCGTCGCGCCGTATCGCCGATTTTCTGGGGCTCCACTGGCCGCGCGGGCGCCAAGTGGCGTTCGGCGCGCTTGGTCTTGTGCCGTTGTTCGCGCTGGACGCCTGGCTCACCTTTGGCCGCGCCGATACGAGCGCGGTGAAGTTCGCAATCGAGACCTATCGCTCGTCGGCCGCCGAACATGCGCTGCCTTTGCTGTTCCTGGCCTTCGCCGTGGCCGCGCCGTTGATCGAGGAATTCACCTTCCGCGGTTTTTTCTACAGCCGCTTTTCGCTGCGCCTTGGCGCCCTGCCCGCGATCGTCATCACCGCCGTGCTGTGGGCGGTGCTGCATGTCCAATATGATGTCGTCGTGATGGGCGAGATCTTCCTGCTCGGGCTGATCCTGGGAACGGTCCGGCGCTATTCCGGCTCGCTGCCGCTCGCGATATTTCTCCACGGCGCCTGGAACGCGATCTCGCTCGGGGAAACCGCCTACATGCTCAGCCGCTAGGTGCGGCGGAAGGCGAGAAACGCGGGAACGCCGTGAAGCTGCTTGGCTTCATAACGGGTCGGCGGCCAATCGGCGGGACGGGACGTCCAATCGGTCGCGCGCGTCGCGGTCCATGCGAAAGCAGGGTGCGCCATCAGCCGTTCCAGCGTCCATTCGAGATAAGGCGCGTCGTCGCTCGCATAGCGCAGCTCCGCGCCGGGCTTCATCGCGCGCGCCAGCGTGTCCAGCATTTCGCTTTGAATGAACCGCCGCTTGTGATGGCGCGTCTTGGGCCAGGGGTCGGGAAACAGGATAAAGACGCGGCCGAGCGACGCATCGGGCAACGCCGCGATGATGTCGCGCGCGTCATCCATGTGGATTCTCACATTGCCCACGCGCGACGAGGCCGAAATCCGGGACAGAAGCTTCGCAACGCCCGCTTCGTAAGGTTCCGCGCCGATCAGGCCGACATCCGGATGATGCTCCGCCTGCCACAGCAGATGCTCGCCGGCGCCGAAGCCGATCTCGAGCCAGACGTCTTCGACTTTATTCTCAAAGTAGGAGCGGGGATCCGCGCCGGCGCGAATATCGAGAACGAGTGCCGGCAGCAGCGTGTCGAACAGCGCCGCCTGATGAACGGAAAGCTTCGGGCCCTTGCGGCGACCGTAGAGATGACGGCGCCGGCGTTCGGCGTGTTCGCCGCCCATCTCAGAATGCGCGCTTGAGCGCATCCGCCAGGTCGGTCTTTTCCCAGGTGAAGCCGCCGGTGGAATCCGGCTCGCGGCCGAAATGTCCGTAGGCGGATGTCCTGGCATAGATCGGATTGTTGAGCTTCAGATGTTCGCGGATGTTGCGCGGCTTCAGGCTCATCGCTTCGGGCAGAATTTTTTCGAGCTTGGCTTCATCGACCTTGCCGGTGCCATGCAGATCGACATAGACCGACAGCGGCTCGGCGACGCCGATAGCGTAGGAAATCTGGATCGTGCAACGATCCGCCAATCCCGCCGCCACAACGTTCTTCGCGAGATAGCGCGCGGCATAGGCGGCCGAGCGGTCGACCTTGGTGGGATCCTTGCCGGAGAACGCGCCGCCGCCATGCGGCGCCGCGCCGCCGTAAGTGTCGACGATGATCTTGCGGCCCGTGAGCCCGGTGTCGCCGTCCGGACCGCCGACCACGAAGGCGCCGGTCGGATTGACATGCCAGATGCAGTTGGAGCCGATCCAGCCGTCAGGCAGCGCCTTGCGGATATAGGGCTCGATGATTCTGCGCACGTCGTCCGACGTCATCTTCTCGTCGAGATGCTGGGTGGAGAGGACGATCTGCGTCGCCTCGACCGGCTTGCCGTTTTCATAGCGCACGGTGACCTGGCTTTTTGCATCGGGCCCGAGCTTTGGTTCCTTGCCGGATTTGCGGGCATGGGCGAGCAGTTCGAGAATCTTGTGGCTGTAGAACAGTGGCGCCGGCATCAGCGCCGGCGTCTCGCGGCAGGCATAGCCGAACATGATGCCCTGGTCGCCCGCGCCCTCGTCCTTGTTGCCGCTTGCGTCCACACCTTGCGCGATATGCGGCGACTGGGCGTGAAGCAGCACTTCGATATTAGCGTTGCGCCAGTGAAAGCCTGCCTGCTCGTAGCCGATGTCCTTGATCGCCGCGCGCGCGACCTCGATGATGTTGTCGACCATGATGTGCTTGGGGCCGCGCGTCTCGCCGGCGATGACGACGCGGTTGGTGGTGGCGAGCGTTTCGCAGGCGGCGCGAATGTCCCAGGGGTCGAGGCCGCTCTTGGGGCCTTCGCGGTAGAACAGGTCCACCACCTCGTCGGAAATGCGGTCGCAGACCTTGTCGGGATGGCCTTCCGAGACGCTTTCGCTGGTGAAAAGGTAGTTCCCGCGCATTCCCGAGGCCCTCTTGTTTTGAGGGCCGGACTTCTTGCAAGGAATCCGGGAAGGGTCAACTCTGGGCCGGAACAGGAAGGGAAATCCCATGGTCGCACCGTTTTCCGGGGGCTGCGCTTGCAGCGCCATCCGCTACGAAGTCGCCAGCGAGCCGCTGGCGGTGATGGATTGCCACTGCCGCGATTGCCAGCGCGCTTCCGGCGGCGCCACGACCACCGCGGTCGTCGTGCCCAAGCCGGCATTCAAGCTGACCAAGGGAACGCCGAAGAAATATTCGGCGAAAGGCGATTCCGGTCACGCCGTGCATCGCTATTTCTGCGCCGATTGCGGCTCGCCTCTGTTCAGCGAACCCGAGGTCCAGCCGATCTTCGTGGTCAAGGCCGGCTCGCTGGACGATCCGAGCTGGCTCAAGCTCGGCGGCGCGCTCTACACGAGCTCGGCGCAACCTTGGGCGCATATCGATCGCAGCAAGCCCGCCTTCGAGAAAATGCCGCCTAGAGGATGAAGCGCGACAGGTCCTGATCCTTCGCCAGATCCTCGACGCGCGCCTTCACATAGGTGGCGTCGATCAGGAGTCTGGTGCCGGCATTGTCGGTCGCGGTGAAGCTGATCTCGTCGAGCACGCGCTCCATCACGGTGTGCAGCCGGCGCGCGCCGATGTTCTCGACGCTGGTGTTGACCTGGGCCGCGATGTCGGCGATGGCGCCAATGCCGTCGTCGGTGAACTGAAGCGCGACGCCCTCGGTATCGAGCAGCGCGATATATTGCTTGATCAGGCTCGCTTCCGGCTCGGTCAGGATGCGGCGGAAATCCTCGTTGGTGAGCGCCTTCAACTCGACGCGGATGGGCAGGCGGCCCTGCAATTCCGGCAGCAGGTCCGACGGCTTGGCGGCATGGAACGCGCCGGACGCGATGAACAGGATGTGATCGGTCTTCACGCTGCCATGCTTGGTGGCGACGGTGGTGCCTTCGATCAGCGGCAGCAGATCGCGCTGCACGCCTTCGCGGCTGACATCGCCGCCGCCGCGGAATTCGCTGCGGGCGCAGATCTTGTCGATCTCATCGAGAAAAACGATGCCGTTCTGCTCGACCATGTCGATCGCCTCGCGAATGATCGCGTCCTCGTCGAGCAGCTTGTCGGCTTCTTCCGCGATCAGCGGTGCATGGGCATCGGCCACGCTCATGCGCCGGGGCTTTGATTTGCCGCCGAACGCCTTGCCGAAAATGTCGCCGAGATTGACCATGCTGATCTGCGCGTTCGGCATGCCGGGGATTTCAAACGCCGGCGCGCCACCCGTGTCGCGCATCTCCAGCTCGATCTCCTTGTCATTCAATTCGCCGGCGCGCAGCCGCTTGCGGAAGGTGTCGCGGGTGCTCGCGTTGCTGCTGCTGCCGGTCAGCGCATCGATCACGCGTTCCTCGGCGCGGGCGTCGGCCTGCGCCTCGACGTCGCGGCGCTTGCGGGTGCGCGTCTGGGTGATCGCGATTTCCACGAGATCGCGCACGATCTGCTCGACATCGCGCCCGACATAGCCCACTTCGGTGAATTTGGTCGCTTCCACTTTGAGGAACGGCGCCTGCGCAAGCTTGGCGAGGCGGCGCGAGATTTCCGTCTTGCCGACGCCGGTCGGACCGATCATCAGGATATTCTTGGGCAGCACTTCGTCGCGCAATTCCGGCGCGAGTTGCTGGCGGCGCCAGCGGTTCCTGAGCGCGATGGCGACGGCGCGCTTGGCGTCGGCTTGGCCGACGATATAGCGGTCGAGCTCGGAAACGATTTCGCGCGGCGTGAAAAACGAACTCATGCGGATGTCAGGCTCTCGATGACGACGTTCTCGTTGGTGTAGATGCACAGCTCGGCTGCGATCTTCATCGCGCGGCGTGCGATCTCCTCGGCGGGCAGATCGAAAGCGAGCAGCGCGCGGGCTGCCGCCAAGGCATAGGGCCCGCCCGAGCCGATGCCGATCAAGCCTTCCTCCGGCTCGACCACGTCGCCGGTGCCCGACAGGATCAGCGAGGCCTTGGCGTCGACCACCGCCATCATCGCCTCCAGCCGGCGCAGATATTTGTCGGTGCGCCAGTCCTTGGCGAGTTCGACGCAGGCGCGCGCCAATTGGCCCGGATGCTGCTCGATCTTGGCCTCCAGCCGCTCGAACAGCGCGAAGGCGTCGGCCGTTGCGCCCGCGAAGCCCGCGATCACCTCGCCCTTTCCGAGCCTTCTGACCTTGCGGGCATTGGCCTTCATCACGGTCGCCCCCATGGTCACCTGCCCGTCGCCCGCGATGACGACATGGCCGCCCTTGCGGACCGAGAGGATGGTGGTGGAGCGCCAGATTTCAGGCATTTTCGCTTTAACCCTTGGCTGTTATATCAATCGCCGGGATTCAAATAGGCTCGCCCCATGCGCACCGCAACCGTCGAACGCAAGACCCGCGAGACCGAGATCGCCGTATCCCTGGATCTGGACGGCTCGGGCGTCTGCGACATCGATACCGGCATTGGCTTCCTCGACCACATGCTGGAGAGCTTCGGCCGCCATTCGATGATCGACCTGAAAGTGCGGGCCTCTGGCGATCTGCATGTCGACTACCATCACACCACCGAGGACACCGCGATCTGCATCGGCCAAGCGGTGAAGAAGGCGCTGGGCGATTTCGCCGGCATCACCCGCTTCGGCGCCGCCTTGATCCCGATGGATGAGGCCTGCTCGCGCGTCGCCATCGACGTCTCCAACCGGCCCTATCTCGTCTGGCGGGTGGAAATCCCGAAGCCCAAGTTGGGCGAGATGGACACCGAGCTGTTCAAGGAATGGTTCCAGGCTTTCGCCCAGAACGCCGGCGTCTGCCTGCACATCGAAAATCTTTACGGCACCAACAGCCACCACATCGTGGAAAGCTGCTTCAAGGGCCTGGCGCGCGCGCTCAGGCAGGCTGCAACGCCGGACGAGCGGCTGGAGGGTGGCGTGGCGTCGACGAAGGGGACGCTCTGAGCGCTTCGCAAGATATGCGATGACCGAACGCTTCACCCCCGAACATGTCGAGCGCTGGCGCCGTGACGGCGTCGTGATCGTTCCGCGCGTCTTCACGGCGCGGGAGGTCGCGTCCGTCCGCACCGATTTCGAGACCGTCTTCGGGCGCAGCGCTGGCGGCCACGAAGCGCTGAATCGCAAGCGCGACGGGTTGGGCCGCTTTCATGACGCGCAGTTCAAGGACTTCAAATCCATCCCGCTCGACTGCTCGCCCGCGCTCAATCTTGCCGGCGTGCATCCGGCGCTGATCGCTTTCGCAAAGGCCGCGCTGAGGACCGATCGGGTTCATCTTTATCAGTGCCAGGCTTGGGCGAAGTACACCGGCGACGCGGATTACGACCAGCCATTTCACTGCGACTTCAACAACCACACGCTGACCGTGCCGTCGGAAGACGCCGCGCGCAATGCGGTCACGATCATGTGCTACTTCACCGATGTCTCGGAAGCGCATGGGCCGATGCACTATGTGCCGCGAACGGATAGCGCGGCGATCGCGACTGCGCAGACGAGTCTCGACTACACCTCCGCGCATCAGGCTAAGCTGCAAAAGATGCTTGCGCCCTATGCGCGCTCCAGTGCTTCGCCCGCGGGCAGCATCGTCGTCTACGGCATCGACGTGTTTCATCGCGGTACCAACCTGACCGCGCCGCGCGGACGCCGCTTCGCGTTGACGGCCTGCTTTCGCCGCGCGGACAACGACGCCATCGGTTACCATGCCTGGCCCTTCCATCATCTGGCGCCTTATCATCGCATCTTCGAGCATGGGACGCCGGAGCAGCTCGCCTGTTTTGGCGTGCCGCTTCCGGGCGATCCGTTTTGGACGGACGCCACGATGGCAGGCGCGCAGACGCGCTATCCGAATTGGGACATGGCGGCTTATCGCGCGGCGATGACTCCCCGTCACTAAAGTGACGCCAGCGTCATTTTTATTGATTTCTTCAATTTCCTCGCGCATATTGGCTTGAGCCTCGCCCTCGCGGAGAACTGCCATGGTCCAGATCACCAAGGACAACGCCTATGACGCCGTCGCTCCCGACGATTTCCCGGCGATGCTCGATCCGGCGCGTTACGGCAACCGCACCACCGCCTTCGACAAGATCATCAGCGCGACGCACGACCATTTCTGGGATCCGCTGGACAAGAAATATATCGATTTCAACGAGTCCTACGACCTGACGCGCGAGACGATTCTTCCGGAGCGCTTTTTCCCGATCTTCGCCACCCGCATCGGCGACAAGATGACGGAAGAGCAGAAGATCAAATTCGCCAACCAGTCGACGCGCTGGCAATTGTCGGCGATCCTGCATGGCGAGCAGGGCGCGCTCGCGCTGTCCGCTTCGCTCTGCCATATCCTGAAAGACCCGGGCGCGCAGGAATACGCTGCCAACCAGACGCGCGAGGAAGCCCGCCACGTCACCGCGTTCTCGGCTTACATCAAGGCGCGCTGGGGCACGCCGCTGCCCTCGGGCGAGACGCTGAAGAATCTCCTCACCGAAATGGTCGGCGCGCCGGAGGTCTACAAGAAGATCGTCGGCATGCAGATGCTGGTTGAAGGCCTCGCGATGGGCGCCTTCGCCACGCTCTATCAGCAGGCCAAGGACCCGCTTCTGGTCAAGCTCTGCCAGCTGGTGATGACCGACGAGGCGTTCCACCACAAGTTCGGCAAGATCTGGGCCGACCGCACGATCCCAAAGCTGACCGAGGAAGAGCACAACATCGTCGAGGACTGGGCGGCGAAATGCTTCCAGACTCTGCTGTTCAACCTGATCAACGCCGAGCAGATGAAGGTGGTTTACGAGAGCGTCGGCATCCATTGGGAAGACGCGCGCGCCGCGATCATGGAGGCGTTCACCGACGACGACCGCCGCGAGGCGATGAAGCAGTCGGCCAACATCTTTCGCGTGCTGATCAAGACCCTGCTCAACGCCGGCATCATCACCGAGCGCACCAAGGCGTTCTACGGCATGTATGTGAACATGGACGAGCTCAAGGCCGAGGGCGAGCGCATGGTCGGCGACGACATCGCCGAGGACGGCATCAAATATCTCCAGACCATCAACTTCGCCGACACCAGCCGCGGCCAGGCGCTGCTCGCGGCGGAGTAATTGTCGACCCGCCCACAAGGGGCGGGTAAAAGACGCAGATGACCGCTGACTATCGCACGCAGCTCGAAGCCGCCGAGGCCCGCGGCATGGCGCTGTTCGATGCGATCGAGGCCGCGGGCCTGATCGCGCCCGGCAAGACCGAAGCGGAACTGGACGCGGAAATATATGTCCTCGCGAAATCCCGCTTCGGTGTCGAGAAACATTGGCACAAGCGGGTGGTGCGCGCCGGGCCCAATACGCTGTGCATGTTCTCGGAGACGCCGCCGGTTCACACCATCGCGCCGGACGACATCGTCTATCTCGATTTGGGTCCCGTCTTCGCGGCTGGCAACCAGCAATGGGAAGCCGATATCGGCCGCTCCTATGCGCTTGGCGCCGATCCCGACAAGAAGCGCCTCGTCGCCGACCTGCCGCGTATCTTCGACATCGTGAAAGCGCACTACGATGCCGCGCCCGACGTCACGGGCGCACAGCTTTATGCGTTCGCGCGGGATGCGGCGAAGAAAGCCGGTTGGGAATTCGGCGGCGTCATCGCCGGCCATATCGTCGGCGAATTCCCCCATCTCCAGCTTGTTTCGGGCGATCGCGAGCAGCATCGCATCGCGACGGCCAATCCCAAGCGCATGCGCGATCCCGACGCCAACGGAAACGAACGTCACTGGATTCTGGAAATCCATCTGGTCGACCGCGCACGCAAATTCGGCGGCTTCTACGAACGGCTGCTATGAGCGCTTGATTTATCGTTCCCTGAATGTTCCAATGACGCGATGAACGGCTACACAGCCCAGGATGTCGCGCGCGGAGTAAGCCGCCTGCTGATGCAGGAAGGCTATTCGCCAATTCTGGAGTTCACGCTCGCCAACGGGCGCAGGCTCGATGTGGCGGCGCTCGGTCCCGACGGGACGGTCGTCGGCGTGGAGATCAAGGTCGCACTGGCCGATCTCAAAGGCGACACGAAATGGCCGGACTATCTGGAATTCTGCGAGCATTTCTATTTTGCGATTCCACCGGGCTTTCCCGACGAGCATGTGCCCGCAGGCACCGGGCTGATCGTGGCGGATCGTTATGGCGGCGCGATCGTGCGCCCGTCGCCCGTCTGGCAAATCCATCCAAGCCGCAGGAAGGCCGTGACGCTACGGTTCGCCAAGGTTGCGGCCGAGCGCTTGGCGATGACGCTGGAACTGGCCAGCGATCCCGCGCGCGTGCTGGGAGAGATCGAAGGATGAAAAAGCCCGCGAGGAAAGCAAAACCCAAAGCGCGCGGCGTCACGCCGGCGCAATTGAAGAAGATCGCGCTGTCCTTTCCCGAGGCGCAGGAGAAGTCGTCCTACGGCAAGCCCGCCTTCGCCGTCGCCAAGAAATTCTTCACGCGCTGGCGCGCCGAGGACAATTCCATCGTTCTTGTCGTGGACGGCATGGATAGCCGCGACATGATGCTGGAACTCGATCCCAGGACCTATCACATCACCGATCACTACAAGGATTATCCCACCGTGCTGGTGCGTCTGGAGCGCGTCACGCCGGAGGAAGTCCGCGTGATGCTGGAGCACCGCTGGCGCAAGATCGCGCCGAAGAAATGTCTGAAAGCGCTCGACGAGAAAAGCAGCAAAGCCTAGCGCGGGCTGCGCTTCGCCAAAATCCGCTGCAGGGTGCGCCGGTGCATGTTGAGCCGGCGTGCGGTCTCCGAGACGTTGTGGCCGCAGAGTTCATAGACCCGCTGGATATGCTCCCAGCGCACGCGGTCGGCCGACATGGGGTTTTCCGGCGGCTTCGGCTTGGCGCCTGACGGGGCCTGCAGGGCTGCGAGAATATCGTCGGCATCGGCGGGCTTGGGGATGTAATCGATCGCGCCATATTTCACCGCGGCCACCGCGGTTGCGATATTGCCGAAGCCGGTCAGCACCACCACGCGCGCCTCCGGGCGCGTCGTGTGCAGCGTTTCCACCACGTCGAGCCCGTTGCCGTCGTCAAGCTTGAGGTCGACCACGGCGAAAGCGGGCGGCGCTTCCTTGGCGCGGGCGACACCCTGTGCCACCGTTTCGGCGATGGAGACGGTGAAGCCGCGCGCTTCCATCGCCCGCGCCAGCCGCTCGCGGAACGGCCGATCGTCCTCCACAATCAGGAGGGTTTTGTCGGCAACCGGTTCGGGCGAGTTCATGGCGGGGTTCCTCGGGCCGCGCTCGATAGCGCGCCGGGCCTGTGGGGGCAAGACAAAGTGTCGCTTGTCCCGAAATGGCCTAGGATGACGGTGTTCCCGGAGGGCGTTCGCCATCGATGGCGCCACGCGGCCAGCGCACGGAGACCCGCGCGCCGCCCACGTCGCGATTGCGCGCCCGCACATGGCCGCCGGTCTGCTCGATCAGGGTTTTGGCGATGAAAAAGCCCAGTCCCATGCCTTGCTGACCGGTGAATGCGTCGGCCGGCGACAGCTCTGTCTCACCCAATGCATAACTCCCCGGCCGCGAGGTGACATAGGGTTCGCCGATCCGTTCCAGGATCTCGACCGCAAAACCCGGCCCGTCATCTTCCACTGCCACGCGCAGATCGGCCGCATCCCATTGGGCGCGAATCCAGACCCGGCTTTGTGCGAAATCGGCCGCGTTGGAGATCAGATTGGCAAGCCCATGCACCAGTTCCGGCGCGCGCCAAGTCTTGGGCTCGGTACCGGAATTCTGCGGCAGTTCGATGGTGATGGCGACATCGCCGCCGCGATAGGGACTGGCGATCTCATCGAGCAGCGCGCCGAGCGGCAGATGATCGGTCTCGCGAAGCCCGCTTTCCTCGGGGCGAGCCAGCCTTGTGAGAATTCCGCGGCAGCGCTCGGCTTCGCTGCGCAGCAGCTTGGCGTCCTCGGATTCCGATGTGCCGGGCGGCAGAGCGCGTTCCAGCTCGCGCGCGACGACGGCGATGGTGCCGAGCGGGGTGCCGAGTTCGTGCGCCGCCGCGGTGGCCAACGCGCCGAGCGAGGCCAGGCGATGCTCGCGGGACAGCGCGAGTTGTGTGGCGGCGAGGCCGGCCTGCATACGCGCAGCTTCGCTCGCGATGCGCCAGGCATAGATCGAGGTGAAGCCGATGCCGATGACGAGCGATGCCCAGATACCGCCGAGATAAAGCGCCGGAAGATTCAACTCTTCATTCGCTGCCCACGGAAGCGGCATATGCGTCACTGCGATGACCGAAACCGAGGTGAGCGCAAGACCGGCCAGGATCAGCGTGTTGCCGAGATTGAGCGTTGCCGCCGCGATCACCACCGGCGCCAGGAAGATCAGGGCGAACGGGTTCTCGATTCCGCCGGTCAAATAGAGGAGCGCTGCCAGCTGCAGCACGTCGTAAGCGAGATAGAAGGTCGCCTCGCGATTGGTCAGCCGGTGCGTCGCGGGATAGCGGATGGCGAGCGCGACGTTTAACAGAATGCTGGCTGCGATCGCCGCGGCGCAGGGCAGGATCGGCAAGCGATAGGACAGCCCGAAATAGACCACGAACAAGGTCGTCGACTGTCCGCCCACTGCCAGCCAGCGCAGATTTGAGAGTGTGCGCAGCCGCACCCGTCCACGTGTCGCGGGATAGGCGAAGGCCTCGTCGGCGGCGGGCCAAACCCTGGACCAGAAGCCGCGCGGATTGACGTCGTTCATCGTCCGGTTCCGGCTGGGCGACCATTCGCCGCTTGCGGTTGCGGGTGCAGACTAGCAATCCTCGGCGCGCGCGTCGTCCCTCTTGAGCGTTTCGCATGATCCGCACGCCGCAGGCCTTGATCCCCTACATCTTCCTATGCGCTTTCGTGGCGGCGGGTGCGCTGTGGAATCTGGGCGGCGCTACCGTGGATGCGAGCCGTCTCGGCGGCCCCTTCGCGCTGACGGACCAGGATGGCGCTCCGCGCAGCGACAAGGATTTCCGTGGACATTATGTCTTGCTCTATTTCGGCTATTCTTTTTGCCCCGACGTCTGCCCAACGACGCTCGCCATGATGGCCGATGCGCTGGATCGGCTTGGCGCGAAAGGCCGCCGTGTAACGCCGGTCTTCGTCACCATCGATCCGGCGCGCGATACGCCTAAGGTTCTTAAGCAATATCTGGCGGCATTCGGACCCAGCTTCGTCGGCCTCACCGGCTCACCGGCCTCCATCACGACCGTGGCGCAGGAATATCGCGTCTATTTCGCCAGGCATCCGCTCGCCGGCGGCGGCTATGCGATGGATCATTCCGGCGTGGTCTATCTGCTGGCACCGGATGGAAATCTCATCACGTTCTACGATGCGCCGCTCGATTCCAAGGCGCTCGCCGCGGATTTGGAAAAGCGGATTTCCTCACAGTGAACGCGGCGTTTTATTTCTTGAGCTCCACCAGCCCCATGCGGTTGCCGGCAGGATCAGTGAACAGCGCGAAGGTCACGACATTGGGAATGACCGTGCGCGGCAGCGCCATCTTGCCGCCCTGCGCCGTGATCTGGACCAGCGCTGCGTCGATGTCGGGCACGCCAATATAGATGATCTTCTCCGGCGGATCTTCGCGCAGCGTGCCGTCCAGCGCGCCGGTCTTGATCGCGTTCTTGCCATCGATGCTCCAGCCGAAAATGCCGGAATAGAAATCCTTCAGCTTCGCCGCGTCGGGCCCCGCGATATCGAAGAACACGATGGGTGCTGGCATGGCGGACGTTCCGGCGGCGGGTTTGGTGTCGCCAGCATAAGCGGGCGAGGCGAGAGAGAAAATAGCGGATAACGCGAAAGCAGCGATCTGGCGCATGGATACCCCCTTAAAGGGCCGGCACCGGCAGGCCCGTTTGCAGTGTAGCGGCGATCAGCGTGTTGCGCATCAGGCAGACGATGGTCATGGCGCCGACGCCGCCGGGCACCGGCGTGATCGCGCCGGCGACTTTGACCGCCTCATCGAAATCCACATCGCCCACCAGTTTTGTCTTTCCATCGCCCGCGTCGACGCGGTTGATGCCGACATCGATGACTGTCGCGCCCGGCTTGACCCAATCGCCTTTGACAAAGAGCGGCTTGCCGATCGCGGCGACGAGAATGTCGGCGCGTCGCGCCACGGCGGGCAGATCGCGCGTTCTGGAATGGGCCATGGTGACGGTGGCGTTTGCCGCCAGAAGAAGCTGGGCCGCCGGCTTGCCGAACAGCAGCGAGCGGCCGATCACAAGCGCATCCATCCCCGCGATATCACCGACGTAATCCTTCAGCAGCAGCATCATGCCGGTGGGCGTGCAGGAAACGAGTTTCGCGCGCCCGCTCACCAGCAGTCCGGCGTTGGCCGCCGTCAGCGCGTCGACATCTTTTTTCGGATCAAGCAGGTCGAGCACCGCGCTCTCGCGCACTTGCTTGGGCAGCGGCAGTTGCACCAGGATGCCGTGCACGGCGGGATCGGCATTGAGCGCCGCAACGCGCGCCAGCACCTCGGCCTCGCTGGCACTCTCGGGCAGGCTGAAATGAAACGATTTGAAGCCGATCGCTTCCGCGGTTTTGCCTTTGTTGCGGACATAGACTTCGCTCGCCGGATCGTTGCCGACGAGCAGCGTGGCGAGGCCCGGGATCAAGCCATGTTCGGATTTGAGTCGCGCCGCTTCGGCCGCCACGCGCGCGCGCAACGTTGCCGCTGCCGCCTTCCCGTCGATGATCCTCGCGCTCATGGCATGCGGCTCAGGCGAGCATGAAGGCATAGCCATCGACCAGCATGCGGATCGCCTGCAGCGCGATGAGTACGATCAATGGCGAAAGATCGAGTCCGCCGATGGGCGGGATGACGCGGCGGACCTGGCGGAATACCGGATCGGTGAGCGCATCTAGCATGTTGACCAGCGAGCGGGCGAGCTGGTTGTGCAGGTTGAGGACGCCGAACGCGATCAGCCAGCTCACCACCACCGCCAGAACGATGATGAAGATATAGAGGCTGACGAGCGTATCGAAAATGTAGAGAAGCGTGCCGATCAGGGGGGTGAGCATGGCGAAAGCCTCTCGCGCGCGGACGCGCCCTTTTAGCGCGGATTCGGCCCGTCGCAAGCGCGCCTTGACGGTTCTTCACCCGTTTCCTACATACCCCGCCTCAACCCGCGCTCGCGCGGGACCAAGCCTTGGCTTGGGGCTGTAGCTCAGTTGGGAGAGCGCCTCGTTCGCAATGAGGAGGCCAGCGGTTCGATTCCGCTCAGCTCCACCACTACTTAACCCGATTGGGATCGTACATTTGTCTCCGCATTGTCTCAACGCCCGCCTGAGGGGGTGAGTCGATGCGACTCAGGCGTCTATGCGCAGCGGTGGTAACCCGGCGCGCGCCCAGGGTTCTGCGAGAAGGCTGGGGGCCGGAATCTTGAGGGCGGCATCGCCCGCGGCTGCGAACAGGAATGCGGCGCATTCCCCGCTCTGGTCGCCGAGGCAGCGGATCATTTCCCGCATCCGGCTTTCGCTGGTGGTCACGGTGAGCACAAGCAGATTTGGAATACCCCAATGCGCCTTATGCACCTGCCGCGCGATGACCTCGCGGTAGGCGGCGACCTTCCCCATGAACGAAGTTTGATTCTGATTTGAACGGACAATCGACATGGTGCCGCGATCCGCTTCCAGGGCGAAGAAGCGATACGCCTTCGCGCCGCCTTGCGCATATTCAATCCCGAACATCCCATCGGGCATCAGATAGCCGCCGGACGGCACTGGAACATGAAACGGCTTCTGGGATGACCGTGTAGCCTCTGGCGCGCGGCCCAATATCTCGGGCCACGCTATCAGCCGCAGGCCGGCGTTTCCGCGTACACCAAGTTCCAAGGACCCAAGCACGTCACAGATCATCAGAGAGTGTAGGAACTGGCGGTGTGCGGTGCCGGCCAAAAACGTCCGCTGATCGCAGGGCGTACAACCATGCGCTCGAAGCACTTCAACGGAGCCTTTGCCGCTCTCGTAAACGGCGTGCCGGCATCGGGCATTGGCAATGTCCCACTGCTGCTCCGGCCGGTCGATATAGCCTTCATGGAAAAGATCGCCCAGCCGCTCCTTCAGGCGCGTCTCGGACGCACCGCCGACAAACGCGTGAATGTAGGTCGAGGACAAGTAGCGATAGCGATGAAGCAGCCGAAATATTTCCAAATCGCGCGGAGAGAGTTCAATCCTCTTTCGGGCACGAGACCGGCGCATCCTGGAACGGCGAACGACGGCATACATGTCGCGGCCGTACCACAACAGCGCAATAGAAAAAACGTGCGCTATGTTCGGCGATGTTTCTTAGCAAGCGACTATGTACGTCGGCGTGCAGCTCACTTCGAAGCCTACAAATCCGGCTGGCTAACGAAGCGTCTTGAACAAATGCGTTGATGCCTCGATCGCCAAATTTATGCGCTGTCTCCAGTCTAAGTCTAAGCAATTCAAATTCCTCGAAATAACCAGAATTCATCCGAAAATCTCGCGCTGCAATAGAACCGGTCTGGTCTTGATTACCCAGTCGAGTTGCAGGACTGTCAGCTGTCTGAATAGCTCAACAGCCGCGTTGTGAAGGTGATGCAATGACTATTCTCGCAGACCACAATTTTATCTCACTCACAAACGCGAGACTTCTTGGAATAATGCTCAGGCTGGAGGAGTGAACATGTTGAAGGGAATTCTAGCTGGACTAGTCGGGCTGATAATTTGTGGTAGTGCAGCTTTGGGCCAAACGTGCGCGAGTTATCCCTATACATTCGCCAACGGTACGGTTGCCGACGCAAATCAGGTAAATAGCAATTTCAGCTCGATTTTGGGTTGCGCGAACACTTATTTGGCGCCGCTCGCCAGCCCGAGCTTCACCGGCAACGCCAGTTTCGGCGGCAACATCAGCGTCACAGGGACCAGCAGCTTGACGGGCAATGTCGGTATCGGTGTTGCACCTTCATCGGACGCTCTTGAGATTTCTTCTGCTGTAACGAATGCAAATATTTTCGCGCTTGACGGCCCGTTGACCATATCAACATCGGGCGGGAACTATGCAGTAATAACTCCTCACGTAACCCAGACCTTGAACTCCAGTTTTTCCGCGTTGCGGCTCGTTCCGACGATGTTCCCAACCACGGCAATTCATCTCACCGCGAATGGCATGCTCAACAACATATTGATCCAGCCGTCTACTTCTGGATCGTTTACGTTCGACACCATCAACGGCAACACCACCAATCTCGGCTTTCGCACGACATATAGCGCCTCTGTTCAAAGGTTCAACGCCTTTAACGCGCAGGATCTTTCAAACACGTCAAGTGGATCCCCGGGCCTGACCACGCAAGTCGGATTCAACGCGGCGGCGTTGGCGGGAGGGGCGAGCAACGCGGGCGTCGTGATCGACGAAGCCGGCGGATCAAACCATTCGGATATCGTGCTCGGGCAATCGGTCGTTCCGTCGGGCGCTTTCGGCATTTATGATAACTCGCCGCAGAGCAACTACTTCCTTGGAAAAGTCGGCATTGGCCCTGGAGCAACAGCCCCAGCGCAGGCTCTGGACGTAACCGGAAGCGCACATTTCTCAGTAAGCGTTGGCATTGGAACGACAGCCCCAGCGCAAGCGCTAGAGGTGAACGGAAAGGTCCAAGTCGACTCGTTTGCGGCGGGGACGATGACTAACGTTTGTTTGAATGCGAACGTTCTTGCCACTTGCTCATCGAGCATTCGCTATAAAGAAAACATAAAAGATGCATCCTTCGGCCTGGCCGACGTCGAGAAAATGAGACCGGTGACATTCAAGTGGAAGGGGCGCGACGAAAACGACCTGGGCCTCGTTGCCGAAGAAGTGGCCAAGATCAACCCCTTGTTTGCGACATATAGGGACGGCCGCGTTGAAGGCGTCAAATATGCGCAGCTTACAGCCGTGCTCGTAAACGCCATCAAGGAATTGAAGAGCGCGAATGACACGCAGGCCGCACAGATCGCGCAGCTTCAAAGTCAGGTCAGCGAGCTTCGTCGCAAGGCAAATCTACAGACGGCAATGGAAGGTGGCTCCGCGCGACGAATGTCCTATGTAAACCGCCAGCCATAGGACAGCCCTGATGTCGAAATTCGTTCGTCGGTTGAGTGCGCCTTTGTCAGCAAGATTTTATGCGCCAACCTGGCGCGGGCTGAGCAATCACAAAGTCACCCGTCGTTGGCCGCCATTCCACTGGACGTTCACAATCATCGTGACGTTGCTGTGCGCGTTGGCGCAACCGGCCTCCGCTGGGTTGCCACCGCCAAATCCGGATGAGCAAGGATGCAATTGCGGCCAAAACCAGCCCAATAGTAGCGGGGGTGCCGCAGTCGCATATCCGATTAACTTGTCGGTTGGCAACATGTTTGATAGCGCGACGGATTACGCTACGGTGGGCCAATACCCACTAACAAATATCCGCTATTACAATAGCAACGATAGCTACTCGACCACTCCGAATACGATCTATCCATCCAGCCAGTGGTTTCTTTTCTCGCGCTTCGGAACCGATTGGCGAAGCCAGTACGACCGCTTCATCGTGCCTAACAGTACCACCCCGAGCAGCGCAACGTATGTGGATGCGATCAGGGGCGACGGCACCCCCGTTCATTTCGCACTCTCAGGCTCTACATGGTACGTCGCGTATGCGGATCCATCCATCGGTTGGTCTCCAGTCAGTGATCCACGACACAATATAGACATCAGAATCAGTACGGATGGCACCTATTGGTACGTTACGGACGGTACCGATACGGTTGACAAATACGATGCAACGGGAAAATTGCTTACGGCCACGTTCAGAGGCGGCTACCAACAAAGCTTCAGCTATGACTCGAATAACAACAATACAATGGTCACGGATTCTTTAGGCCGTCAAATTAGTTTCACTTATCTAGCTAGCGGGCTGGTGGATACATTCACTGACGCCAACGGCAATGTAACGCACTACACATATCTTCCAATTACCGGTACCAGCAGAATGTATCTGCAGACCGTAACATACCCCGACACCACAAGTATCGCGTACTCATATACCGCTTACAGTTTCAGCTACACGTTGACTAGAATTACGGATGAGAACGGACACGCAAATCCGTCATGGACCTATGACAGCACTACCGGACGGGCGCATACGAGTCAGCTTGCCGGGGGCGCGGATTTAACGACAGCGACTTACAATGATAGTGCCGGCACGCGAACCGTCACAAACGCGCTTGGCAAGCAGTCGGTATATCACGTCAGCCTTTTCCAAACCCGTTATCGCGTGGACAGCATCGCAGGACTAGCAAGCGCCCATACTGCTGCAGCCACAACATACTATAGTTATGATTCGAACGGCTTCGTGTCGCAAATTACGGATGGCAACGGCAACGTCAATACCTATGCCCATAATTCCATAGGACAAGAAACGAGCCGCACAGAAGGCTATGGTACGGCGATCGCGCGGACGATCACGACGACATGGGATCCGACTTGGCGCGAGCCGGATGAGATCGTGCAGCCCAATCTCACTACGGATTTCACTTATTACACGAACGGGCAACTGCATCTGCTTACCCAGACTGACACGACCACCACGACAGTCCCTTACAGCACGAACGGTCAGACTCGCGTCTGGACCTACACCTACTACCCTTCTGGTCTGCTCGATACCGTGGACGGACCTTTGACCGGGACTGGAGACACCATCACCTATGGCTACAATGCCACTGGATTCGTTAATTCCGTCACCGATCAACTTGGCCATGTAACGAACATTACGTCGATCAACGGGTCCGGCCAGCCGCTAACCTCTGTCGATCCCAACGGCGTCACAACCACCTACACCTACGATCTCCGCAACCGGATAAAGACCGTCACGGTCAATCCCGGCACGAACCAGGCGCTAACGAGCTTTGCCTACGACCCCGCTGGCAACCTGACCGGAATCACTTTGCCCGATGGAGCTGCGCTTACTTATGGTTACGACAATGCGAACCGGGTGACCTCGGCTACAAACAATCTGGGAGAGAGCATCACTTACACACTCGACGCCCTGGGTGATCGCACCGCTATAGTCATAAAATCCGCTACCAGCACCATCACGAAGCAGCAGACGGCAACTTTCGACGAGCTCGGCCGGGTTATGGCGAATATCGGCGCATCCTCGCAAACAACGACGCACGCCTACGATCTCGACAACAACGAAATCACGACCACCGATCCGCGCAGCAAAATCTACGGGCACGCCTTCGACGCGCTGAACCGGCTCTATCAGGAGACCGATCCCAACCTCTACCAGACCACCATCGCCTACAACGGTAAGAACGAGGTGACCGGCGTGACAGACGCCCGCTCGCTCGTGACTTCCTATGTGCGCGACGGCTTCGGCGACGCAATCCAGCAGACGAGTCCGGACACCGGCACGACCGTTTTCTGGTTCGACGCCGCCGGCAACCTCACCAAGCAGGTGGACGCGCGCAGTATCGAGACAGATTTCTCTTACGATAACGCAAGCAGGATCGCGACCAAGACATTCCCGGCCGCGTCCGCGGAGAACGTGGCCTACAGCTACGATTCCACCAGCGGCGGCAACAAGGGCGTGGGACGACTCACCTCGCTAACCGACCAAAGCGGCTCCTCGGCCTTCGTCTACGACGCGCTGGGCCATGTCTCCACCGACACGCGGGTCATCGGCAGCAACAGCTACACGACAGCCTACACCTACGACACTTCTGGAGACATTTTGACTGAAACCTATCCCTCGGGCCGCATCGTCACCTACACGCGCGATGCGCTGGGCCGCATTTATAACATCACCACCAAACAGAACTCGGGCGCGCCGGTCGTCGCTGTGGGCTCCAGTGCTAGCTACGAGCCGTTCGGATCGCTTTCCG
>Ga0209222_1000064_pt1 | contig 26952 bp, 30 predicted proteins | sample BlaSpr_A8_Ref_O3_FD_187991 | JGI IMG/M metagenome (GOLD analysis project Ga0209222, IMG submission 187991) | Forest soil microbial communities from Thunder Bay, Ontario, Canada - Black Spruce, Ontario site 2_A8_Ref_O3 (SPAdes) (version 2) | ecosystem: Environmental > Terrestrial > Soil > Boreal...
GGTGAACGCGAGCCACGCCCTGGGAAAAGTGACGTCGGCGAAACGCAAGTCCAGGCTCGCACCGTCACGCCGAAGCGCGCGCAAGCCGCCGCGAGCGAGCTTGCGCGTCACCAGTTTGTCGCCGCCAATGCGCGCCAGATAGAGCGAGCCGTCCGCTTCGTTTTGCATCAGTCCGGCGCGCGCATCCGCCGACAGCGCAGCCGCACCGGCGCGAAAGCCCGGATGGTCGAGCACGAGCCGGCTTTCCAGCGCCGCCATGTCGAGCGCGCCGGCGCGATGGCCGAACAGCAGCACGTTCAGCCCCACCAGAACCGCGATGCCGCCGACCGAGCCGAGCAGATAAAGCAGATTCATCGAACACCCCTGCCGCGCTTGGCGGCCTCGCGGTTATGCCGTAATCAAGGCGCGGGGAAAAGCTTGGAGCGTGGGGGCGCATGACGGGGCGGTTTCGGGTTGTCCGACTTTTGCTGATCGTGCCCTATCTCGCGCTGATCTGGGTGCCGTTCTACAACCGCGCGCTGCCGGCTTTCGCCGGCATCCCCTTCTTCTACTGGTACCAGTTGCTCTGGATCCCGCTGAGCGCGGCGGTCCTCGGCGTCGTCTATCTGGCCGAGCGCAGCGCGTGACGCCCATCGACGCAACGGCGCTGTCGGTCTTCTTCGTGCTCTTCGCGCTGGTCACGGTGCTGGGCTTTTTCGCCTCGCGCTGGCGCCGCGGCGATCTCAGCCAGCTGCACGAATGGGGCTTGGGTGGGCGGCGCTTCGGCAGCGTGGTCGTCTGGTTCCTGCTCGGCGGCGATCTCTATACCGCCTACACCTTCATCGCCGTGCCCACCGCACTGTCGGTGGCGGGCGCGGCTGGCTTCTTCGCGGTGCCCTATACCATCTTCGTCTATCCCATGATGTTTGCGATATTTCCGAGACTCTGGGCGGTTTCGCGCGCCAAAGGCTATGTGACGGCGGCCGATTTCGTGCGCGGCCGTTTCGGAAGCTCCACGCTCGCGCTCGCCGTAGCCCTGACCGGCATCGTGGCGACCATGCCCTATATCGCGCTGCAACTCGTGGGCATGGAAGTGGTCCTGGCAGGGCTTGGCATCCACGGCGAATGGCCGCTGATCATCGCGTTTGTGATCCTGGCCGCCTACACCTATGCCAGCGGCTTGCGCGCGCCCGCGATGATCGCGGTTATCAAGGACGCGCTTATCTACATTACCGTGATCGCGGCCGTCATCGTCATCCCCCTGGCGCTGGGCGGCTTCGGAAAGATCTTCGCCGCCGTCGACGTCAAATCCCTGCTGCTCGCCGCGCCCGCGCCCGGCAATCTGGGAGCACAGTCGGCCTATATCACGCTTGCCATCGGTTCGGCGCTCGCGCTGTTCCTCTATCCGCATGCGGTCACCGGCGTGCTCAGCGCGTCCAGCGGGCACGTCATCAAGCGCAACGCGATGGCGTTGCCGGCCTATTCCATCGCGCTCGGGCTCATCGCGCTGCTGGGCTACATGGCGATCGCCGCCGATGTGAAACACAACCCGGCCTATGCGGCCGACTTCAAGATCTACGGCGCGAATTTCACCGTGCCGGCGCTGTTCCTGTCGATGTTTCCCAAATGGTTCGTGGGCGTCGCCTTCGCGGCCATCGCGATCGGCGCGCTGGTGCCGGCCGCGATCATGTCGATCGCCTGCGCCAACATGTTCACCCGCAACATCTACCGCGAATATATCGATCCCCATTGCGACGCCGCGCGCGAGTGCCAAGTCGCCCGCATCGCCTCGCTGGTGGTCAAGCTGGGCGCGCTGCTTTTCATCATCGAACTGCCCAACCAGGCGATCGAGCTGCAATTGCTGGGCGGCATCATCATCATCCAGACGCTGCCGGCCGTGCTGATCGGGCTCTACACCCGCTGGCTGCATCCCTACGCGCTGCTCGCCGGCTGGGCGGCGGGCATCGGCAGCGGCGTGTGGATGGCGGCGGCGCTCAACTTCACCAAATCGATCTACGCGCTGCACATCTTCGGCGTGACGGTGCCGTGCTATGCCGCGCTGTCGTCGCTGTTGCTGAACATCGCCGTGAGCGCGGCGCTGAGCCTGGTGTTCAACGCGCTGGCGAAAGCTCCTCGCACGGATGCCACGACTGCGGCGGATTATATCTAAAACTCAGCCGAACCGGCCCGTGATGTACTCTTCCGTGCGCTTGTTCTTGGGCGCGGTGAAAACCTGGTCGGTGGGTCCGAATTCGACCAGTTCGCCCAGGAACATGAAGCCGGTGTAGTCCGAGGCGCGGCTCGCCTGCTGCATGTTGTGGGTGACCATGACGATCATGTAGTCGTTGGAAAGTTCGTCGATCAGCTCCTCGATCTTCGCCGTGGAGATCGGATCGAGCGCCGAGCAGGGCTCGTCGAGCAGGATCACTTCCGGCTTGGTCGCCACGGTGCGCGCGATGCATAGCCGCTGCTGCTGGCCGCCCGAGAGACTCAAACCGGATTCGCGCAGCTTGTCCTTCACTTCGCCCCAAAGCGCCGCGCGCTGCAGCGCGCTTTCGACGCGGCCGTCGAGCTCGGATTTCGGCATGCGCTCATAGAGCTTTATGCCGAACGCGATGTTGTCGTAGATCGTCATCGGGAACGGCGTCGGCTTCTGGAACACCATGCCGATCTTGGCGCGCAGCAGATTGAGATCCTGGTTGTTGTTGAGGATGTTCTCGCCGTCGAGCAGCACTTCGCCCTTGGCATACTGGTTGGGATAGAGCTCGTAGATCCGGTTCAGCACGCGCAGCAGGGTCGATTTCCCGCAGCCCGAGGGGCCGATGAACGCCGTCACCTTGCGATCGTAGAGCGGCAGCGAGATGTTCTTGAGCGCCTTGTTCTTGCCGTAGAAGAACGACAGATCGCGGATCGCGATGCGCACCTTCTCGTCGACTTTGGTCATGTCATTCATGGTCATCTCTGCCTGGATTCGATCAGCCGCGCGATGATGCTGAGCGTCAGCACCGTCAGCGTAATGAGCAACGCACCCGCCCAGGCGAGCCGGTGCCAGTCGTCATAGGCGGAGTTGGCGAAGCTGAAGATTACCGCCGGCAGGCTCGCCATCGGCGCGTTGAAATTGTTGGACCAGAACTGGTTGTTGAGCGCGGTGAAGAGCAGCGGCGCGGTCTCGCCCGAGATGCGCGCGACGGCGAGCAGCACGCCGGTGACGATGCCGGCGCGCGCCGCCCGCCAGGTCACCGCGCGGATCGCGATGGCGCGCGGCGCGCCGATGGAGGCGGCCGCCTCGCGCAGCGTGTTGGGCACCAGGAGCAGCATGTTCTCGGTGGTGCGCACCACGACGGGGATGACGATCACCGCCAGCGCCGCCATGCCTGCCCAGGCCGAGAAATGACCCATGCGCACGACCAGCAATTCGTAGATGAACAGGCCGATGATGATCGAGGGCGCACTGAGCAGGATATCGTTGACGAAGCGCACAACGAAAGCGATCCAGGTGTGGCGGCCATATTCGGCGAGATAGGTGCCGGCGAAAATTCCGATGGGGGTTCCGACGACGACAGCCACCGCGCTCATCAGCACGCTGCCGGCGATGGCGTTGGCGAGGCCGCCGGCCGAGCCCGGCGCCGGCGTGGTCTCGGTGAACAGCGTCGGCGACAATCCCGCCACGCCGTTCATCAAAAGCGCACCCAGGATGAGCGCGAGCGCCGCAATGCCGATGGCGGCCGCGCTGACCGACAACAGCAGGAACAAGCGGTTGACGAGGCGACGGCGGGCGTAGATCGCGCGGTTCACAGCGATTTGCCTCCCGAGCGCCGTTCCATGCCGCGCAGCATCAGCTGCGCCGCGGCAAGCACGATGAAGGTGATGCCGAACAGGATAAGGCCGAGCGCGATCAGCGAAGAGACATAGAGATCGCCCAGCGCTTCGGTGAATTCGTTGGCGATGGAGGCCGAGATCGTGGTGGCGGGCGCGAACAGCGATTCGTTGATGTGATGGGCATTACCGATCACGAAGGTGACGGCCATGGTCTCGCCCAGCGCCCGGCCAAGCGCGAGCATGGCGCCGCCCACCACGCCCGAGCGCGCGAACGGCAGCACGATGCGCCACATCACTTCCCAGGTGGTGCTGCCGATGCCGTAAGCGGCTTCCTTCAGCATCGGCGGCACGGTTTCAAACACATCGCGGGTCACCGCCGAGATGAACGGCAGGATCATGATGGAAAGGATCAGCGACGCGGTGAACATGCCGATGCCGTAGGGCGGGCCTTCGAACAGGTCCTGCAGCACCGGAATATTCGCCAGCGCGTCGATGATCCCGGGCTGGATGTGCTGCTGGAAATAGGGCGCGAAGATGAAAAAACCCCAGATGCCGTAAATGATGCTGGGAATGCCGGCGAGCAGTTCGATGGCCGTGCCGATCGGCCGTTTGAGCGGGCGCGGACATAGCTCGGTCAGGAAGATGGCGATGCCGATCCCAACCGGAACCGCGACCAGCATGGCGAGCGCGGAAGTGACGACGGTGCCGTAGATCGCCGGCAGCGCGCCAAATTTCTCGGTGACCGGATTCCAGACGCTGGAGGTGAGAAAGCCCAATCCGAACGTGCTCAAGGCGAGCCAGGAGCCCTGGATCAGCGCGATCATGATGCCGATGAAGATCGCGACCACCAGCAGCGCGGCCGCCAGCGTGAAGACGCGGAAGCGCGCATCGCTGCGCCCGAACCGGCGGAGCGCCGCGGCACGCGTGGGGGCGACGATATTCTCGGACAAGGCGAAGTCGACCATCAGATTGCCAACTGGTTTTAGACGAAATGGGGGGCCGATGGCGCGTCGGCCCCCCAACTTTTTTCAGTTCCGTGCGGCGATCAGGGAACTGCGGCGGCGCTGATATTGGTGTGCCAGCTCTTGTCGACAGCCTGAACCGTCGACGCGGGCAGCGGCACGTAATCCAGGCTTTCCGCCAGACTACCGCCGCTCGCATAGGCCCATTTGAAGAACGTGAGCACTTCCTTGGTCCGTGACGCATCGGCGGGCTGCTTATAGACGAGAATGAAGGTCGCGCCCGCGATCGGCCAGGCGGCCGGATTGGCCTGGTCGGTGAGCACCACATAGAAGCCCGGCGCGTGCGCCCAGTCGGCGTTGGCGGCGGCTGCCTGGAACGCGTCGGCGGTGGGTTCCACCGCCTTGCCCGCCTTGTTGATCATGCGGACATAAGTGAGCTTGTTTTGCTTGGCATAGGCGTATTCGACATAGCCGATCGAGCCGGAGGTCTGCTTGACGTTGCCGGCAACGCCTTCATTGCCCTTGGCGCCGACGCCGGTGGGCCATTCCACCGCGGTGGCGGCGCCGACATTGGAAGCCCAGCCCGGGCTCTTCTTGGACAGATAGTCGGTGAAGATGAAGCTGGTGCCCGATCCGTCGGAGCGGTGCACCACCGCGATCGCCTGGTTCGGCAGATTGACCGACGGATTGAGCGCCTTGATCTCGCCGTCGTTCCAGTTCTTCACCTTGCCCATGAAGATGTCGGCGAGGACGCCGCCGCTGAGCACGATCTGTCCCGGCTGCACGCCGGCGATGTTCACGACGGGCACAACGCCGCCGATGACGGTGGGAAACTGCGTGAGGCCGGCCGCATCGAGCTCGCCCGGCGACAGCGGCTTGTCGGACGCGCCGAAGTCGACCGTCTTGGCCTTGATCTGCGCGATGCCGCCGCCCGAGCCGATGGATTGATAATTGAGCCCGATGCCGGTCTTGGCCTTATAAGCTTCGGCCCATTTGGCGTAGATCGGATAGGGAAAGGTGGCGCCGGCGCCGGAAATATCGGCGGCGGACGCGGCCGTGACGAGCAGGCCCGCGGCAGTGCCGACGGCCAATCCGATCAGGCGATTGAGAATAGGCTTCATGGAGTTCCTCTCGCGAAATTAGGTCAAGTCCCGGCCGAGACCGTCCGCGATGGTCGTGGGACGTGGCCCCGAACACACCCCTCGCAACGTTGGCCGAGGCCGATAAGGGCGCGCCTTGGTCAAAGGTCCATCACAGTTACACGAAGCTTTTGTGACAGCCGCCAGACGGTGCTCCAAGCCATTGAACGGCAAAAGAAAAAGACTGCGGACCGAGTCCGCAGTCTTTGTCGCAACCAGCGAAATTCAGCGACCGGCGCTGAGCGAAACATCGAAGGTTTCACCTTGGTCGTTGGTCACCGACCAGCTGTCGCCAACATTGTGTTTGGAGAGTGGCGAGCAGGACGTGCCGGCGCCCGGCGCGTTGGGCGGAAGCTTGGGGGTCAGGCAGATCGTATTGCCGCCGTCCTTCGTCATCCAGGCGCCGCCATAGGAAACGGGTTGGCCCTTCGCGTCCATCGCCCTGGCCGTATAGGTCATGTCCTGGTTGAACAGCAGCGTGGCGGACGCGCCGGTCTTGTGGCTCTTGGTCATCACCGTGTTGCCATAGGTGTTGGCCATGAGATCGTCGGCATAGGCGGCCGAACTGGCCACGACGAACGCGCAGCCGAGCGCGATGGTGCGGAAACGCATGAAATCCTCCCTTGATTTTTTTAGGTGCCGCCCGGAACCGTGCGGTTCCCCACATTAACCTTTTTCCCGCCAAACCCAACCCGGTTAACATTTCGCAAGGAAGCCTAAGGTTAAAGTGCCCTTTTTGGGGAGTGGCCGTGCTCGCGCGCGCCGGAAAATTGCTGTTTGGCCTGGGCGCGCTCGCCATCGGCGGCGCGTCGCTGACCGATAGCGCGCTCCACGGAAAACTGATGTTTTTCTCGCCCTATCTGCTGGGCGCGCTGGGCCTTGTCGGACTCATCCTGTTGATGCTGGGCCTGCTGGAAGCGCGCGGCCGCGCCAAGGCGCTCGCCGCCAGCGAAGGCGAACTGCGCACGCTCGCTGCCAAGCTCGAAGCCTCGCTCACCACCGTTTCGGCGATGAACGCGCGGCTGCATGAAAGCGAAGTGCGCTACAAAGGCCTGGTCGACAGCCAAGGCGATGCCATCGTGCGCCGCGCACCCGACAGCCGGCTCACTTACGCCAACGACGCGTTCTTCCGTCTGTTCGGGCTCTCGCCGCAAACCGCCATCGGCCAGCCTTTCGCGCCGGAGCTTCATCCCGACAGCCGCGCGCCGATCTTCGGTTCCTTCGCCGGACTCGAGACCGGACGCGCCCGCGTCCGGTACGATCAGCATGTGCGGACAGCCTATGGCTGGCGCTGGATCGCGTGGGAAGATTACGCGGTGCGCGACGCCGCCGGCCAGCTGATCGAAGTGCAAAGCGTCGGCCGCGACGTGACCGAGCGCAAGGCGCTGGAAGATGCGCTGACCGATGCGCGCGACAATGCCGAAGCCGCATCGCGCGCCAAATCCGGTTTCCTTGCCACCATGAGCCATGAGATCCGCACGCCGATGAACGGCGTGCTTGGCATGGCGCGGCTGCTGCTCGAAACCAGGATGGCCCCTGAGCAGCACACCTATGCGCAGGCGATCGAGCAATCGGGCGAATCCCTGCTCTCGTTGATCGAGGACATCCTGGATTTCTCCAAGATCGAATCCGGCACCGTGACGCTGGAGGAAGACGAGGTCGAGCCGCGGGCGATCGTCGAAGGCGTCGTCGAGCTGTTGAGCCCGCGCGCCCATGCCAAGGGCATCGAAGTCGTCGCCGTCGTGGCGCCGCACACGCCCCATGCCATCCGCACCGACGGCGTGCGCCTGCGCCAGGTGCTCACGAATCTCGTCGGCAATGCCGTGAAGTTCACCGAGCGCGGCGGCGTGCGCGTCGACGTGCGGCTGGAAGAAATCCGCGCCCGTCGCTTCCTGCGCTTCGAAGTGCGCGACACCGGCGTCGGCGTACCACTGGCGCGGCGCCAGGACATCTTCGACGAATTCGTCCAGGCCGATTCGAGCCACGCGCGCAAATTCGGCGGCACGGGCCTCGGGCTGGCGATTTCGCGCCGCTTGGTCGCGGCGATGGGCGGCGAGATCGGCATTGATGCGGCGCCCGGCGGCGGCAGCCTGTTCTGGTTCACCATGCCGGCCATCGTCGTGCGCGAGGCGCTGAGCGAGCCCGAGCGGCTGGCGCGCCTGAAGATCGCCATCGTCACGCGCAATGCGGTGCTGCGCGAAGGACTGACGGCGCAGATTCGCGCCGCCGGCGGCGACGCCGTGGCGCTGACCGAGGATCGCTACGGCGAAAGAGCGGAAATCGACATGGTGCTGGTCGATGCCGGCACGAGCGGCACGCTGGACCTTCCCTCCTATCCCGATGGTCGCCAGCGCGCCATCGTGCTGTTGGCGCCCGAAGCGCGCGGACAGCTGACGCAGCTCAAGGCGATGGGGTTCTCCGCCTATCTGGTCAAACCGGTGCGCCAGATTTCGCTGATCGAGAGATTGCGCGCCCGGCCCGGGATGAGCCATGTCGCCAGCGAGACGCCCGCCCAAGCCCAGCGCGCCGCCGACGCGCGCCTGGCGGACCGCGTCCAAAGCCTCAAGATCCTGCTGGCCGAGGACAATCCGATCAACGCGATGCTGACGCGCGAGCTGCTGCGTCGCCGCGGTCACCAGGTCAGCGAAGTCACCTCCGGCGAAGCGGCCATCGCGGTGATGGCGCAGGAACGCTTCGACATCCTGCTCACCGACATCCACATGCCGGGTCTGGACGGCGTGGAAGCGACCAAGCGCATCCGCTTGGCCGAACTGCGCGCGGGCAAGCCGCGCACGCCCATCGTGGCGCTGACCGCCGACGTGCTGGAAACCGGAAAGCGGGCTTGCCAGGAGGCGGGCATGGATGGTTTTCTCGCCAAGCCGATCGACCCCGCCGAGCTTGATTCCATGCTGGCCAAAATCTTCGCCACATCGCCGCGCAACGCCGCCGCATGAGCACTGCTCGGCCGTTGCGGGCCTATCTGCATCCGCGCGCGCTTGTGATGCTGGTGCTGGGCTTTTCCTCCGGCCTGCCGTTTCTACTGGTCGGCAACACGTTCGGCTATTGGTTGCGCGACGAAGGCTCGACGCTTTCGGCGATCAGTTTTCTCTCCTGGGTCGGCATCGCCTATTCGCTCAAATTCCTTTGGGCGCCGCTGATCGACCGCAGCAATGCGCCGCTGCTGGGCTGGCTCGGCCGCCGGCGCGGCTGGATGGCGCTGTCGCAAATCTTCGTCGCCGCCGCGCTGATCGCGATGGCGGTCGTGGGAACCAAATTCGGTCTTGTCCTGCTCGGGGCGCTGGCGCTGGTCGCGGCGTTTTCCTCTTCGACCCAGGACATCGTCATCGACGCCTGGCGGATTGAGTCCGCGCAGAGCGGCGAAGAGCTTGGCCTGCTGTCGTCGGCCTATCAGCTTGGCTATCGCGTTGCGCTGATCGCCACCGACGCGCTCATCCTGATCGCCGCCAATCATCTGGGCTGGCCCGTCTCCTACGCGCTTTACGGCGCGCTGATGGGTATCGGCTTCGCCGCCATGCTGGTCGCGGCCGAGCCGCTGCGCGCCGACGCCGTGATCGACAGCAAGGCGCGCAATGCGCCGCTATGGTCGGCACGGGGATTCTTCGATGCGGTGGCGGGACCGTTCATCGTGTTCTTCCGCACCTATGGCGTGCTCGCGCTTTTGATGCTGGCTGCGATCAGCCTCTATCGCCTGCCCGATTTCGTCATGGGGCCGATGGCCAATCCGCTCTATCACGACATCGGGCTGTCCAAGGACTGGGTGGGTGCCGTGCGCGCCTCCATCGGCCTCGTCGCATCCTTCGCCGGCATCGCGGCCGGCGGATTCTGGGCGTTGCGCTTCGGCTATATGAGCGCGCTGGTCGTCGGCGGCATTCTGCAGGCGCTGGCGGTTGCAGCTTTTGCGAGCCTCGCCTTGATGGCGCCCGCGATGCATCTTCCGCCGATCTTCGGTCCGGGCTCGGCAAGCCTGCTGCAGGTCGTGGCGAGCGACCCGCATCTGCGGCTGTTCGCAGCCGTCATGGCCGGCGACAATTTCGGCATCAGCTTCGCCGGCGTCGCCCTCGTCTCCTACATGTCGAGCCTGACGAGCCTGGGCTACACCGCGACCCAATATGCCCTGCTCAGCTCGACCTATGCCTGGGTTGGGAAAATCATGAAGGGGTTCTCCGGACCGATCGTCGAGACCCTGACCGCCAGCCACGGGCTGATGGGCGCCTATGCGATGTTCTTCATCGGCGCCGGATTGATCGGGATTCCCGCCATACTGCTGTTCATCCTGCTCGGCGCCCGCCAGCGCGCGCATCTGACCGGCGCGAATATCCCAACAAATACATAAACTTGACATCAGCCCGGCCGGCGAACGGTTTGCCTAGGGGGCTTGTCTTCGCTACAATTGTCACAATATCCGCGTAGGGCTTGAGAGCCCGACGATTCGGCCCGCGCCGCCCGCGGCAAAGGAACTTCGATTGGTCAACATCTACGAGCCCGGCCCGTCTGAAGGCTATCTCGCGCAATGGCCCGTCCTTGCGAGCTGGGGTGCGCTGGAAGTCCGCCTGGCGGAGACCGAATCCGAGGTCGAGGCGGCGCAACGCCTGCGCTATCACGTCTTCTACGAAGAGATGAGCGCGATTCCCTCGCCCGAGATGCGCGCCGCCGGGCGCGACTTCGACAAGTTCGACGAATTCTGCGACCACATGCTGGTCGTCGATCGCGAAAGCCTCGACGACGAAGGCCAGCCGCGCGTGGTCGGCACCTATCGCATGACGCGCGACGTCGATGCCAGGCGCGCCGGCGGCTTCTACACCGCAGGCGAATTCGACATCGCGCCGCTGCTCTCCAGCGTCGCGCGCGGCGCCAAGATCCTGGAGCTCGGCCGCTCCTGCGTGCTCAAGAGCTACCGCGCCAAGCCCGCCAGCATGCAGCTGCTGTGGAAGGGTCTTGCGGTCTACAACGAGCGCTTCTCAACCGACCTGATGTTCGGCTGCGCCTCGTTCCCCGGCACCGATCCGGACGCGCTGGCGCTGCCGCTATCCTATCTGCACCATTTCCATGCGATGCCGCCGGACATTCCGGTGCGCGCGCTGCCGTCGCTCGCCGTGAACATGAACCGCATGCTCAAGGAAGCAATCGACCGCAAGGAAGCGCTGCGCGCGCTGTCGCCGCTGATCAAGGGCTATGTGCGCGCCGGCGCGCTGATCGGCGAAGGCGCGGTGATCGACCGCCAGTTCTCCACCACCGACGTACTCATCTATCTGCCGCTGTCGAGCATGAAGGCCAGCTATCAGAGCCGCTTCCGGCTTTAAGGCGAGGGCTAGCGTCTGCGCGCCTCGATCGCATCCCACACCATCGCGGCGATATCCGCGCCACCGAAGCGCTTCACTTCGCGGATGCCGGTGGGCGAGGTGACGTTGATCTCGGTGAGATAATCGCCGATCACGTCGATGCCGGTGAAGATCAGACCGCGCGCCTTCAATTCCGGCGCCAGCGCGGCGCAGATCGCTTCCTCGCGCTTCGACAGAGTGGTGGCTTCCGGCTTGCCGCCGACATGCATGTTGGAGCGCGCTTCGCCCGCTGCCGGTACGCGGTTGATGGCGCCGGCGAACGCGCCATCGACCAATATGATCCGCTTGTCGCCCTTGCGCACTTCGGGGACGTAGCGCTGCACGATCACCGGCTCGCGGTAGAAGGCGGTGAACATTTCCAGCATCGCGCCCATGTTCTCGTCGTCTTCCTTGACGCGAAAGACGCCCGCGCCGCCATTGCCGTAGAGCGGCTTGAGGATGATCTGCTTGTGCGCGGCACGAAACGCATCGATCTCGCGCCGGTCGCTGGTGATCAGCGTCGGCGGCATCAGGTCCTTGAACTGCGTGACGAACAGCTTCTCCGGCGCATTGCGCACATGGAACGGATCGTTGACGACCAGCGTCTTGGGATGAATGCGCTCCAGGATGTGGGTGGCGGTGATGTAGGCCATGTCGAACGGCGGATCCTGGCGCATCAGCACGACATCCAGCTTCGACAGATCCTGCACCGAAGATTCGCCCAGCGTGAAATGATCGCCTTTCACTTCGCGCACCGACAGCGGCCGCACCCGCGCGGTCACCATACCGTCGCGAAACGTCAGATCGCGCGGGCCGTAATAGAGCAGCGTATGCCCCCGCGCCTGCGCCTCCAGCGCCAGGGCGAACGTCGAATCGCCGGAAATATCGATCCGCTCGATCGGGTCCATCTGGATCGCGACGCTGAGCGCCATTGGATTCTCCTAATTCAAGCGCCGCTTGAGCGCGTGAAGCGCCAGCGCGGTCTCGTTGTGCAGTCCCTGGCCCGGCTTCGCAAGCGTGAGGCAGGCTTCATAGGCCTTTTGCGCGGCGCCGAGCGCGCCGACCGCCTCGTTGAGCCGCGCCAGGTCGATCCATAGTTCGGGCAGGCGCGGCGCGATCAGCACCATGCGCTTGGCAATCTCCAGCGCGCGCGGCCGCTCGCCCGCCTGCAGCGCGCGCAGCTTCAGATTGTTCTCGAGCCTGAGCAGCACTTCGATATCGCCGACGGCTTCGGCGAGCCCCGGATCGTCGGGCGCCGCCGCGCCCTTGCCGGGCGGCGCGCCCAGCCGCTCGCGGTCGATCGCGGCCCCACCATTGAACGGATCGATCAGCGCTTCATGGCCACGCGCCGAAAGCTTCAGCAGGAAATGTCCCGGCGTGTTGAGCCCCACAGCCTCGAAGCCCGCGGCGCGCGCGGCGTGCAGATAGAGAATCCCCAGCGCCACCGGCAGGCCGCGCCGGCGATCGATCACCGCCATGAAATCGGCGTTCTGCGGATCGTCGTAATTGAGCCGGTCGCCGTCATAGCCGTAGCGCCCGACAAGCAGTGCCGACAGCGCCTTCGCGCCGTCCTCGACATGCAGCGCCAGCCGCGCTTCAGCCTTGGCGTGTTCGGCGATCTCGCCCAGATGTTTCCTGTAGGGCGCCAGCGGCCGGCCGGCATGGTCCAGCGCCGACAGCATCAGCGCCGCCAGCGCGACATCGAGCGAACCGTTGCCGGCCTGGCCGACCTGCCGCAGGAATTCCGCCGGATCGTCTTCGCTCATCGCAGCAAATTTGCCTCAACTGCCGTCGGGACGCCAAGCATCTCGGGCATGGCGCGGCCAGCGCGCGACCGTCACGACATCGAACCGCGCGCCGTTGGCCGCCAGCCCTGGTCGCGCCGCCAGATATAGGGATGCGGCGCGCGCAATGCGATGGCGCTGGCGCGGATGCACCGACTGGGCCGCCGCGGCGTCCAGCGCGCGGGCTTTCACCTCGATGAAGCAGACGACGCCTGACGGCGCCCGGGCGATCAGGTCGATCTCGCCGACCGGCGTGCGCACGCGCCGGCCCAGGATGCGATAGCCCTTGACCATCAGCAGTAGCGCCGCCCAGGTCTCGCTGCGCCGGCCGCGCTTCTCGGCGGCGCGGCGCGAGGCGAGAAAGCGTTCGGATTTCGCACTCATGAGTCTTTCTTTCGCGCCAGCGCGCGCTCGTAAAGCGCGTGCCGCGGCAGATCGAGCGCTTCAGCGAGCAGATCGACCGCCGCGCGCACCGGCATGAATTCCAGCGCCTTGCCCAGCATCTCATCGGCGCGCGCGAGATCGGGCGCGGCTTCGGGCGCCGATGCCACCACGATCGTGATCTCGCCTTTGGGCGTGTCCCCTTTGGCATAGTCGGTCGCAAGCGACGCAAGATCGCCGCGGCGCACTTCCTCAAACCGTTTGGTCAATTCGCGCGCGACGACCGCTTCACGCATGCCCAGCACCGCTTCCATGTCGGACAGGCTTTCGCCGAGACGATGCGGCGATTCGTAGAAGATCAACGTCGCGCGCGCATCGCGCAACGCCGTGAGCACCGTGCGCCGCGCTCCGCTCTTGGGTGGCAGGAATCCGGCGAACAAGAAGCGATCCGTCGGCAATCCGGCGAGCGTCAGCGCGGCCAGGGCGGCCGACGCGCCGGGGATGGCGTGAACGGCAACCCCCTCTGCCACCGCTTCGCGCACCAGCTTGTGGCCCGGATCGGAGATCAGCGGCGTACCGGCGTCGCTGACCAGCGCGATGCGCGCGCCCTCGCGCAGCCGCCGCAGCAATTTGGGCCGCTCCCGCGCAGCGTTGTGGTCGTTATAGACCGTGAGCGGCTTCTTGATGCCGTGGATGGCCAGCAGCTTGGCGGTCACCCGCGTGTCCTCCGCCGCGATGACGTCGCAGCCGCGGAGCACATCCAGCGCCCGCAGGGTGATGTCCCGCGCGTTTCCGATGGGCGTGGCAGTCACATAGAGGCCCGGCGCAAGCAGGCTTTGCGATTCGGCGCCACCCGGCCTAATTTCGTCCTGCAGCCAGGAAGGTCCGGCGTCCGATGAGTCTTTCAACCGCTTCATATCCCGCCGCAAAGCGCATGGCGGCGCGAGTTTGCGCCATCGCGGCGCTGGTTGCGAGTGCGTCCCTGTCGGGCTGCGTGACCGCCCCGCCCAAAGCGCCGCCGCCGCCGCCCGCCGCCGTCCAGACCGGGCCGATAACACCCTCGACCCATCCACTGACGAGCGACCAACCCGATTTCCTGCGCCTGCCCAATACGCCCGCCGGCACGCCGGTCCGGGTGGGCATCCTGCTGCCCTTTTCCAACGGCTCGGCCGCGACGCGCGCGCTGGCGCAGAGCATGCTGAAGGCGGCGGAGCTCGCGCTGTTCGATGCCAAGAATCCGAACATCATCCTGGTCTCTGCCGACGAAGGCGGCACGCCGGATGCGGCCGCCCAAGGCGCGCGCAATCTGCTGGCGCAGGGCGCGGAGATCATCATCGGCCCGCTGTTCGCCCAATCGGTCAACGCGGTCGCCCCCATCGCGCGCGACCGCGCGGTGCCGGTCATCTCGTTCTCCACCGATCGCAGCGTCGCCGGGGACGGCGTCTATCTGCTGAGCTTCCAGCCCGAGAACGAAGTCAAGCGCGTGGTCGATTTCGCCGCCGCCCAAGGCCGGATGAATTTCGCGGCGCTGGTGCCGCAATCGACCTATGGCGACCGCGTCGCCAAGGCGTTCCAGGATGAAGTGACGGCCAGGGGCGGCAAGATCACCGATATCGAGCATTTCGCCGCCACGCCCGACGGCATCGCGGGCCCGGCAAAAGCCGCGGCAGCCTCGAACCCCGATGCCATCCTGATCGCACAAGGTGGCGCGCTGTTGCGCGGCGCGGCACCCGGCCTCGCCGCCAGCGGCGTCGACGGCAACAAGATCCGGCTGCTCGGCACCGGGCTGTGGGACGATCCGGCCAATGCGAAGGAAACCGCGCTGTCGGGAAGCTGGTTCGCCGCGCCCTCGCCCGCGGCCGACGAAGCCTTCGGCGCGAAATACCACGCCGCCTTCGCGGCAAGCCCGCCGCAATTGGCGACGCTCGCCTATGACGCGGTGTCGCTCGCGGCACTGCTCGCTCCGGGCACGCCCTATCACCGCTTCACGGCCGCAGCACTTGGCGATCCAAACGGCTTCGCGGGCGTCAATGGCATCTTCCGCTTCAATCCCGATGGAACGTCCGAACGTGGTCTCGCCGTTCTGGGTGTCGATCCAAACGGCTTCAGCACCGTGAGCCCGGCGCCCCGGACGTTCCAGCCGCAGGGATCGTAAGCAGAGAGCCTATAACCCCAGCACGTCGCACATCGCATAGAGTCCCGGCTTCTTGCCCTGGCCCCAGCGCGCGGCGGCGAGCGCGCCGCCAGCGAAGATGGTGCGGTCCTCGGCGATGTGGCTGAGCGCGATGCGCTCGCCTGCCCCGGCGAAGACAACTTCATGTTCGCCGACCACCGTGCCGCCGCGCAAGGATGCGAACCCGATGCTGTTGGATCTGCGCGCGGCGCCATCATGGGAATGCACCGCATCAAACGGCATGTCGCGGCCTTCGGATGCCGCGCGGCCGAGCAGCAGCGCGGTGCCGGATGGCGCATCCACTTTCATGCGGTGATGCATCTCCACGATTTCGACATCGAAATCGGGCAATGCTTTCGCCGCCTGTTTCACCAAGGCCGCCAGCAGCGTGATGCCCAGGCTCATATTGCCGGATTTGACGATCACGGCGTGATGCGATGCGGCGCGAATCTTGGCCTCGTCATCGGCCGAAAACCCCGTGGTGCCGATGACGTGGACGATGCGCGCCTGGGCTGAGAGCGCGGCCAATTCGACGGAGACTTTCGGAACGGTGAAGTCGATCAGCGCCTGCGCATCCGCGATGGCCGGCAACGGATCGTCGGTCAGCGCAATACGCAGCGCCGGCAATCCCGCCAGCACGCCCGCATCGGCGCCGAGATCGGAATGGCCTTTGGCTTCGAGCGCGCCCGACAGCACAAAATCCTTCGAGCCTGCGATGGCGCGGATCAGCGTCCGGCCCATGCGCCCCCCCGCCCCCGCGACCACCACCTTTATGCCGCTCATGACCGGTCCCTAGCGTTGCGTGAGATGTTCGACGAAATATCCGGCGATGGCTTGTCCGAACCAGGGCACGGTGACGATGAAGGCCGAGGCGCAGACGCGCACCAGTGTCGTCTGGTCGAACGGCCATTCGGGCGCTTCCGAAATGCGCTTTTCATAGGCCAGCACGCCCACCAGCCGGGCCGACGCGCCGCTTTCCTCATGCATGGTGCCGCGTAGCGCGTCGATCTGGCAGCGCGCATGTTCCAGCTCACGGTCTTTCGCGGCCCTGATCTGGCGGTGGATGCGGACCATCACGCTGACGAACAGGATGATGCCCATCGCGACGCAGGATACGATCAGCAGAATCGTAAGCCAGTTTAGATCGCCGCCGATAAAGAACAGGCAGGCGACCGCGCTGACGACAAACCAGATCAGCGCCGAGCGCGCCGCCGAGCGCCCGAGCACGGCCAGTGTGTCGATCCGAAGCAGATCGATCTTGAGTTCGGTATCGAGCGTGCGCGCATAGCCGCGATTGCCCGCGCGCGTCTGCGCCACGCCGCGGACGAACAGGGTTACCATGAACGTCGTGACGGCCGCGTACCACGCCATCGTTAGCGGCGGGATCGCATGGCCTTCCTGAGTCTCGCTGATGCGGATGATCGCGCTGATGACGAGGCCGATGCCAAGGCCGACGAACGTCGGGCGCAGCAGATTCAAATCGCGCGGCGTGGCGGCGGTGACTTCCCGCGCGCTCGCCATGCCGCCGGTCAGAATTTTCGCATAGTCCGGGGCGTCATTTGCCTCGGCGACGCGGGCGTAACGCTGCATGCCGAGTGCCGCGCAGCACAGCAGCGACAGCACCACCGCCGGCCAGGCCGCGTTCGAGAAGAAGAAGCCGCGTCCGAAGCGATCAAGGATCGTCACGTGCTCGAGTGTTGCCACGGTGAGGAAGGCGCCGAACAGCACGACGAAAACGATCAGCGTGGTGACAACGATGCCGAAGGGCGAGCGCCGATAGAGCTGCTGCTCGAACGGAAGCGCCGCCGGCGTGGCGGCAGTCAGGGCCATGGATTCGCTCATCGACCGCAATCTAGCGCGCTTTTGCGGCCGAGCGTCAGACCTTGGTGTCGACGCTGCCGCCCGGTTCGGCCTTGGCAACCGTCACCATGGCCGGCCGCAGCAGCCGGTCGCCGATCACATAGCCGGTCTGGACGGCGGTCACGATGGTGCCGGCCGGCCGGCCCTCGCCGGGCACTTCGGCGATGGCCTGGTGGAGGTTGGGATCGAATTTCGCGCCGTCGGTCTCAATCGGCTTGACGCCATGGCGCTCCAGCGTCGCGAGCAACTGGCGCTCGGTCGCTTCCACACCCTCGATCACCGCCTTGATCTGCGGATCGGCGCTCGCAAGCTTGTCGGCCGGCAGGGCGGCCAGCGCGCGGGCGAAATTGTCGCCGATGCCGACCATGTCGCGGGCAAAGCGGGTGACGGCATACTGGCTCGCATCCAGCCGGTCGCGCTCGGCGCGGCGGCGCGTGTTCTCGGTCTCGGCCAGCGCGCGCAGCAGCCGGTCTTTCAGATCGGCATTCTCGGCGCGCAGCACCGTGATCTCGGCATCGGCGCCCGGCTCGCCGCCGTTTTGGAAGTCTTCGGGAATGGTGTCGTCATTGTCGTTCATGGTCGTTCCTAAAACTCGTCGGGTCTAAAACCCATCGGGCTTAAAACGCGTCAGGCGAGCAAACGGCCCACCACTTTGGCGGTGTGGTCCACCATCGGGATGATGCGGGCATAATTGAGGCGGGTCGGACCTAGCACGCCGATCACGCCGACGATCTTGCCGGCGGCATTGGCGTAGGGCGCGGCGATGATCGAGGAGCCCGACAGGCTGAACAGCCGGTTCTCCGAGCCGATGAAGATGCGCACGCCATCGCCCTGTCCGGCGAGCTCGAGCAGCCGTATCAGGTCGTTCTTGCGCTCGATGTCATCGAAAAGTGTGCGGATGCGCTCGATATCGTCGCGCGCTTCCATGGTTTCGAGCAGATGCGACGCGCCGCGCACGATCAGGACTTTCTCTTCCGAAGTGCGCGCGGAATCCGACAGCGTCGCCAATCCGTCGGCCACGATCTTGGCGGTGAGCTTGTCGAGCTCGGCACGCTCGCCTTCGAGCTCCGCGGTGATTTCGCCGCGTGCGGTATCGAGCGTGCGCCCGCGCAGGCGCGCATTGAGATAGTTGGAAGCTTCCGCCAGCACCGATGGCGGCAATCCGACCGGCGTATCGATCAGCCGGTTCTCGACCTGGCCGTCCTCGCCCACGATGACCACCAGCGCCTTGCCCGACGCGACGCCGACGAACTCGACATGCTTGAGCGCGGTATCCTGCTTGGGCGCCACGACGAGGCCCGCGCAGCGCGACAGGCCGGAGAGCATCAGCGTCGCCTGCGTCAGCACATCCTCGATGCCACGATTCTGGTCGCGCATGCGACCCTCGATCGCTGCGCGTTCGTTCGGCGCAAGCTCGCCGATCTCGAGCAGACCGTCGACGAACAGGCGCAGCCCCTTCTCCGTCGGCACGCGGCCGGCGCTGGTGTGCGGTGCATAAAGCAGGCCGAGGGATTCCAGGTCCGCCATGACATTGCGGATGGAGGCCGGCGACAGCGTCAACGGCAGGCGTTGGGACAATGTGCGCGAGCCGACGGGCTCGCCCGAGGCAAGGAACGCGTCGACCAGATGGCGAAATATCTCGCGCGGCCGCTCGCCCAGTTCGTTGGCGAGCATTCTGGTCTGGTCGATCGGGTTGGCACCCATCGGTTAAGCCTTTGTCCCTGCTATGGTTTTAGCATTTCGCGCAATCGCGCGTTGCGCCGCGCCTAGCGGGGAGGCTAGGTAGCCACAGCCAATTCTAACTTCAAGGGTCTCCATCATGCGCCCAACCGGCCGCGCAAACGATCAAATGCGGAATGTGAGCCTCGAGATGGGCTTCGCCAAACATGCCGAAGGCTCGTGCCTGGTCAAATTCGGCGACACCCATGTGCTGGTCACCGCCAGCCTGGAGGAAACCACCCCGCCGTTCCTGCGCGGCTCGGGCAAGGGCTGGGTGACGGCGGAATACGGCATGCTGCCGCGCGCCACGAATGAACGCATGCGCCGCGAGGCCGCGCAGGGAAAACAGTCCGGCCGCACGCAGGAGATCCAGCGGCTGGTCGGACGCAGCCTGCGCGCGGTGGTCGACATGACGGCGCTGGGCGAAAAGCAGATCGTGATCGATTGCGATGTGATCCAGGCCGATGGAGGCACGCGCACCGCATCCGTCACCGGCGGCTTCGTCGCGCTGGCGCAATGCGTCAACTACATGAAGAAGATCGGCATGGTGACCAAGCCGGTGATCAAAGATCACGTCGCCGCGATCTCCTGCGGCATCTGCAAGGGCGAAGCGGTGCTCGACCTCGATTATGTCGAGGATTCGGCCGCGGAGACCGACGCCAATTTCGTGATCACGGGCTCGGGCGGTCTCGTCGAGATTCAAGGCACTGCCGAAGGCGCGCCGTTCAGCGAAGAAGAACTCGGTCAACTGCTCAAGCTCGCGCGCAAGGGCGTCGGCGAATTGATCGTGCTGCAGAAGAAGGCGCTGGGATGAATCTCGCGCGCGGCACCACGCTCGTTCTTGCCACGCACAACAAAGGCAAGCTGCGCGAAATTGCCGAGCTGCTCGCGCCCTTCGGCCTCATCGTGAAAAGCGCCGGTGAGCTCGGGCTGCCCGAACCCGATGAAACCGAAACCACTTTCGCCGGCAACGCCGCGCTGAAAGCGCGCGCGGCCACCGACGCAACCGGGCTCATTGCCCTTGCCGACGATTCCGGATTGGCGGTCGCGGCACTGGATGGCGCGCCGGGCATCTACTCGGCGCGCTGGGCGGGAGCCCAAAGCGATTTCGCTTTTGCCATGGCGCGGATCGAGCGGGAATTGAAAGCGAAAGACGCAAAGGATTATTCGGCGAAATTCGTCTGCGCGCTCGCATTGACCGCGCCCAATGCCGAGGCGGAGATTTTCGAAGGCGAGGCGTTCGGCCACCTCGTTTTTCCGCCGCGCGGCAATCGCGGCTTCGGCTACGACCCGATCTTCGTGATGGACGGGATGCGGGAAACCTTCGGCGAGATCGATCCCGCGCTGAAGCATTCCATAAGCCATCGTGCCAAGGCGTTCGCGAAATTGGCCAAGCGCCTGGGACGCACAGCGTGACACAGCCTTTCGCCGTCTACGTCCACTGGCCGTTTTGCGCGGCGAAGTGCCCCTATTGCGATTTCAACTCGCATGTCCGCTCCGAGATCGACGAAGCGGGCTGGACGGATGCGATCCTGCGCGAACTCGAATGGACGGCTTCACTGCAAGGCGAAACGCGCCCTCGCGTCGACAGCATCTTCTTCGGCGGCGGCACGCCGTCGCTGATGCGCGGGACTTCGGTTGCCGCGGTGCTCGACAAGATCGCGCAGCTCTGGCCGATGGCAGACGACGTCGAGATCACGCTCGAATCCAATCCCGCCAGCGCCGATGCGGCGCGCTTTGCCGACTACCGCGCGGCGGGGATCAATCGGCTGTCGCTCGGCGTCCAGGCGCTGAACGACAGCGATCTCAAATTCTTCGGCCGTCTGCACGATGTGGCGGAAGCCAAGGCCGCGCTCGCATTGGCGATGCGCACGTTCGATCGCGTCTCGCTCGATCTGATCTATGCGCGGCCCAACCAGACGCCCGCGCAATGGAAAAGTGAATTGCGCGAAGCGCTCGCCTTCGGCACCGAGCATCTGTCGCTCTACCAGCTCACCATCGAGCCCGCGACGCCGTTTGCGACGCTGGCCCATACCGGCGCCTTGCGCATTCCCGACGACGACAGCGCCGCGGCGCTCTACGACATCACCCAGGAACTGACGCAAGCGGCCGGCCGTCCGGCTTACGAAATCTCCAACCACGCCGCGCCCGGCGCGGCATGCCGGCACAATCTCATCTATTGGCGCTATGGCGACTACGCCGGCGTCGGCCCCGGCGCGCATGGGCGCCTGACGCTGGACGGCAAGCGCGTCGCCACATCGGCCGAAAAGCTGCCCGAGCGCTGGCGCGAAAAGGTTTCGCGCGAAGGTCACGGCTTGGCGGAGCGAACGGAAGTTTCGCGCAATGACGCGGCGCGCGAGCATCTGCTGATGAATCTTCGTCTCGATGAAGGTCTCGATCTCGCCGCCTATCGCGCGCGCTGGGGCATCGGCATCGATTCGTCCCGCATAGATGCGCTGGCGAAAGAGGATCTGGTGCGTTTGCGCGGCGAAAGGCTCATCGCCACGCCGCGCGGCCGTCTGCTGCTCAACAGCGTGATCGAAGCACTGGCGGACTAAGCCGCCACGCGCGCCGCTTCGACGGCCAGCATCGCGCGCTTGCGCGGCAGACCCCAATGATAGCCGTGCAGTGCGCCGTCGCTGCCGAGCACGCGATGGCAGGGGATGAGCCAGGAGATCGGGTTTCGGCCGACCGCGGTTCCCACCGCGCGCGAGGATTTCGCATCGCTGACTTTCTCCGCGATCGTGCGATAGGTCACCACCTTGCCGGATGGGATCGCAAGCAGCGCCTGCCACACCTTGATCTGCCAGGGCGTGCCGATCAGATGCAGGCGCATCTCGCCGCCATGCTCGGGATCGAAGATTTGCGCGGTCATCGCCCGCGTGCACGCGGGGCGTTCGCGATAGGCCGCGTGCGGCCAGCGCGCTCTCATGTCGGCGAGCATTTCGGCTTCCTCGCCCTCGTCGCCGAAAGCGAGTCCGCACAATCCCTTGTCCGTCGCCATCGCGAGCGCCACGCCGAACGGACAATCGTGAAAACCGTAATCGATGACGAGGCCCGCGCCGCCTTTGGCATAGTCGCCCGGCGTCATCGCCTCGATTTTGAGACAGAGATCATGCAGCCGCGACGGGCCGGAGAGGCCGGCTTCGAGCGCGGCGTCGAGCACGCTCGCACCGCTGGCAAGCTCGGCCTTGGCGCGGCCGAGCGTCAGATGGCCGACGAAATTCTTCGGGCTCACGCCGACATAGCGGGTGAACAACCGCTGGAAATGGAACGGCGAGAGACCCACCGCGCTCGCCACGTCATCGAGGCTGGGCTGGCTGGCATAGTTCTCGGCGAGATAGCGGATGGCGCGGCCCATACTGCGATAGGCGCTGCCGGCTTCGGGGTCTTCGAGGATCATGTTCATGGTCCCAAGATAGGCGCGCGGACTGTCCGCTCCCACCCGAAACTTGCGCAATAATCAGCCGTCACGGGCTTTGCGCAGCGCGCCGCGCAGGGTTTGCGCAAAGGCGGCGCGTTCGGCCGCGCCCAGGAATGCGCCGATCTGCACGGCTGTTCCATGGCTGCGCAGCGACAGCTTGGCGCCCGGCAGGCCTGTATCCTCGTAATCCACCCGCGCCCAATAGGGATTGAGCGCGATCCGGCTGGGCGCACCCCGCGCCGGATGGCGCGCGATCACGAGGCTGGCGACGGTCAGCGTGATGCGCTCGAAAGCGCGCGCGGCGATGCGGCTTTCGCGGAACGCCCAGGCGAGCAGCGCCACGTCGAGCCCCATGAACGGCGCAATCGGCCAGGCGCCGCGCAGCACGAAGGACAGCGCGAAGGCCAGATTGATCGCGGCGACGACAGCGAGCACCAGCGCCAGCGCGCGCGGGCTCATCGGCGGGTTGGGTCGCAAGGTCGCATCGAGAAGAGGCTCGTCCATGACCGCGCCATCATGCAGCCGGCACGAATCGGATTCAAGAATGGCTTATGCTGGCGGTGTCAGGCGAAGGGAATCGGCGGATGCGGCCATTTACGAAGAAAGAGGCGGACACATTTTTCGCGCGCCTCGCGGCGATCATTCCCGAACCCAAAACCGAACTCGAATCCCGCAACCCCTACACGTTGCTGGTGGCCGTGGCGCTGTCGGCGCAGGCGACCGACAAGAGCGTCAACAAGGCGACGGAGCCACTGTTCAAACTCGTGGACACGCCGGAGAAAATGGTCCGGCTCGGCGAAGCGAAGCTGTCGGGCTTCATCAAGACCATCGGGCTCTATCGCGGCAAGGCGAAGAACGTCATCGCGCTGTCGAAGATCCTGATCGAAAAACACGGCGGCAAAGTCCCGCGCGACCGCGAGGCGCTGGAGGAATTGCCCGGCGTCGGCCGCAAGACGGCCAATGTCGTGCTCAACGTCGCGTTCGGCGAGCCGACCATCGCGGTCGACACGCACATCTTTCGCGTCGGCAATCGCACGGGCTTGGCGCCCGGGAAAAATCCGCGCGAAGTGGAAGACAGACTGCTGAAGATCGTGCCGGAGAAATACATGCTCCATGCCCATCACTGGCTGATCCTGCATGGGCGCTATACCTGCGTCGCGCGCAAGCCGCTGTGCCCCGACTGCGTGGTGCGCGACCTGTGCCGTTACAAGGCCAAGACCACGCTCGAGGAGCTGATCAAGAAACCGGCACGGTCTTCTGCTTCAAAAGGCCGGTGAGACAATTGGAATCCGCAGCGATGTCCGTGCCGCGCGGCACGGTCTCGACATGGCGCACGGTCTTGCCGTTGTCGCCGGGATAGAGAAAGAAGAACGCCTTGCAGCCCGCGCCATCGTAGCGCCACACCTCAACGGCGCCGTCACTGCGTGTAAAGGCCGGCGCACCAAACGCGAGCCTGACCTGATCGGCGTTGAGACCCGCGACATTGCCCGGCTCGCCCGGCGGCGGCGCGGTCGGAAGCGTCACCCGCGCCGCTTGCTGCGCCGCGCAATCCGCCAGCAACACGCATAAACTCGCCACAACGATCGGCCGGATCATGGATTACTCCTGATGCTGATAGAACTTGAACAAATGGGTCATGAGCGCGGCACCGAACAGCGGCGCGATCAAATCGGCGAACGGGATGTAGGTCAACAGCGCCAATAGCACGCCGCCGCCCAATATCGCGAATCGGTGACGCTTGCGCATGTCGTCCGCCTCGCCGCGCGAAAGATGGCGCAGAGCGACCAACTCGAAATATTCGCGGCCGAGCAGCCAGCCATCCATCACCAGCGTGGCAGCACTTCCGACGCCGGGCAGGATCACATCGAACGGCAGCAGCGCGAAGGTCGCCACGATCACGAGGCCGGTGAAGCGCAGCGCCACGAACAGGCTGGAGAAAAACGGCGCGCCGGGCGACGGCGCATCGGCCGGGTAATATTTCCGCTCGACCGATTTGGCGACGCCGCCCAGGAAGAACGTGCCGAACAGCGCCGCCACGGGCGCGCCGACGATGAAGAGCAGCACGACGAGGGCGAGCGAGGCGATCCAATCGATGGCGGTGTTGAGCCACGGCCAGTGCAGCGGCGGGACATGATGCAGTCCCCATTGCAGGCCCAGGAACAGTACGATGAACAATATCAGCGTCAGCGCGAGCGATTTCAGGACCACGCCGAAGAGGGCGGGATCGAAGATCATGCCGACCGCCTTGCCCACGCTTGCGAACATCGCCTGCCTCCTCTATCGGGATGATAACGGACCTGATGCGCAAAGGGAGCCTGCCGGTGAGGCGAAAATACGACGTGGCCGGCCTCGGCAACGCGATCGTGGACGTGATCGCGCCGATCGACGACGCTTTCCTCGCGCGGCACGCTATTCCCCGCGGCGTGATGACCCTGATCGACGAGCCGCGCGCGGAGGTTCTCTATCGCGCGTTTACCCAGCCCCGCGAAATCGCCGGCGGCTCGGCGGCGAACACCATGGCCGGCCTCGCCTCGCTCGGCGGTGAAGGTCTCTATGTCGGCAAGGTGAAGGACGACCGGCTGGGCCGCAGTTTCGCGCATAGCATGAAAGAGATTGGCGTTCACTATGCCACGGCGATGGCCAAGGACGGGCCGTCGACCGCCTGCTCGCTGATCGCCGTGACGCCGGACGGCCATCGCAGCATGAACACCTATCTGGGCGCCAGCCGTGAACTCGGTCCGTCCGACATCGACGAGACCGAGATCGCCGCCGCCGCCATCCTCTACATCGAAGGCTATCTGTGGGACGCGCCCGATGCGAAAGCCGCGATCAACAAGGCGATTGCGGCGGCCAAACGCGCCGGCGCGAAGGTCGCGTTCACGCTCTCCGATCCGTTCTGCGTCGGCCGCTATCGCGAAGAATTCGCAGCCCTTCTCAAAAGCGATCTCGACATCCTGTTCGCCAATGAGGACGAGGCCAAGGCGCTGTTCGAAGTCGGCAATTTCGACGACGTGTTCCAGGCGATGCGCCCGTGGCCTGGAATCGCGGCGCTGACGCGTTCGGAAAAGGGCTGCGTCGTCGCGCGCGGCGGCGAAGTGCATGTGATCGACGCGGCGCCCGTCGCGCGCGTGATCGATACCACCGGCGCCGGCGACCAATATGCTGCCGCGTTTCTTTACGGTCTCACGCACGGCAAGGGGCTCGCCGATTGCGGCAAGCTCGGCTCGCTCGCCGCCGCCGAAATCATTTCGCATTACGGTGCCCGGCCGGAAACCTCGCTGAAGGAACTGGCGGCGGCGGCGGGACTACTCTAGGGCTCGTCTCCGATCAGATGCAGCAGCACTTCGCGGCTGTGCGGGGCATCGCGATGTTCAAAGAGATAAAGTCCCTGCCAGGTACCGAGTGCGAGCTTGCCATCCTGCAGTGGAATCGACAGCGAGGTTTGCGTCAGCGCGGCGCGGATGTGGCTCGGCATGTCGTCGGGCCCTTCCGCGGTATGGCGGTAGAGCTTGGAATCGCGCGGCGCTATCCGCTTCATGAAGCTTTCCAGATCGGCCAGCACGTCGGGATCCGCGTTCTCCTGGATCAGCAGCGACGCCGACGTGTGACGCACGAAACAAGTCAGCAGGCCGTTTCGAACCCCCGACGCGCGAACGAATTTCGTGACGTCATCGTCGAACCTGTAAAGCCCGGGCCCGCGCGTCTTGATCGTGATGGTGCGAAAGCGCTGTTTCATCGCCGCGTTTTGCGCAGGTAAACATAAAGCGCTCCATCGCCGCCGTGCCGGCGGTGGGCGGCGCGGATATCGGCCACGAACGGCGCCAGTTCGGATTCGCGCAACCAGCGGGGCGCCATTGTTTTCAGCACGCCGCGCTTGCGCGCCCCCAGATCGAATGGCGCATCGGGCGGATCGGCCGCTCCCTTGCCGGTGACGATCAGCAGCAGGCGCAAGCCCCGCACGCCTGCGCCGCGCACGAACGTTGTCAGAGCGTGATGCGCCGCGCTCTCGGTCATGCCATGCAGGTCGAGCCTGGCATCGGGCGCCAATGCACCCTTGCGCAACTCGCGATCCGTGCCACCGTCGATGCCGGAGAATTCGGGCGGCCGCGGCGCCACGATTTTGGGCGCGGGCTTGGCAACGGCTTTTTTCGGGTTTGGTTTCTTGAGCGGTATCGTGCCCTTGAACGCGTCCTCGAACAGCGCGCGCTCGTCGTCGCTGACCCGCCGGCGCGTCATCGCGTGGCGACCTGATAATCCGCATGCGGACCAAGCCGTGCGGCGACCGCCTTCGGCAGCAGAACCGCGAAGGTGCCGCGCGAGGTCATGCGGCCGGCGATGTCTTCGGCGCTGGGCCCGACGCCCCAGAACACATC
>Ga0209222_1000066_pt1 | contig 26788 bp, 26 predicted proteins | sample BlaSpr_A8_Ref_O3_FD_187991 | JGI IMG/M metagenome (GOLD analysis project Ga0209222, IMG submission 187991) | Forest soil microbial communities from Thunder Bay, Ontario, Canada - Black Spruce, Ontario site 2_A8_Ref_O3 (SPAdes) (version 2) | ecosystem: Environmental > Terrestrial > Soil > Boreal...
CGAATTCGCCAATGGAATCGCGGCTAGCCGCGATTCCATTGGGCATCAAACAGCCGAAAACTCGCCTTAGAGTTGGTACAAAAAAGCCGGTCCGATCAGACTGGAACTGTCTCACTCTACCGTTGGCTCAGTTTTCAGGGGCCCTGGCTTAAAGTCCTCGTATTCCCAATGCGCTAGTCAACTTAATTTCAGCGCAATGTCTTCCCAAGTATTGCCCGAACACGCGGCGATATATTTCTCTAGAAAATTAATCAAACGCAGGTAGTCGTACTCAAACATACTCAAATAATGTCGACCAGTGACGATATCCGCTAGCTGATAACGGTGCTTGAGCCAGTCGGGGGTGCATACTACGAAGTCAAAGGAATCCTCGCCGGCTGTATCGCTCGAACCAACCATCAGCTGCAAAAGAAATCCGAAGTTGTCGCACACCGGCGGTTGGAAGTGTTCCAAATCCCAAACATCCGGACTGTGAAGACGTTTTAGAGTGGCTTGCATCTATTTTGTCTCCAAATGCCCGTTTTGATTGGCGAGTGCCGTGTCCGTTTTTCGAAAGGGTCGGAGTCGACTCGCGCGGTTGACGGTCATTCGCGGCGAATCATAGCATTGCGGGGTATCGCGGAAGGATGCGCCACCGGGCAGTTGTCACAAAAGCGCTCACGTGTGGCCGTTTTTGACGTCAGAGGCGACTGGCAGAGTTGGGTCGGCGCATCTCCGGAGGAAGTGCCCCATGAAGATCGTGTTCCTGTTGTTACTGTTGAGTTCACCGGCGTACGGCGCGGCTTGCCCGACCGGCCAGCTGAAGGACGAGGCCACCTTGGTTGAAATCGAACACACCTGGCTACGCGCCGTGGAGCAGCAGCACGCGGCAGCGCTGGCGTGCATCCTGGCGGATGAATTCGAAGAGGCCGACGCTGACGGATCGCTCATCAACCGGTCCACGATGATGGCCGCGCTGCGAAGCTTGGGAATGGCCACGATGAGTTAGAGGATTTGCATGCTCACATTTATGGCCACGTGGCTTACGTCCGTGGCGTCGGTGTGCACGTAGAGAATGGCCGGCCTGCCGGAAAATCACGGTTCACTGACATCTTCGTCGATCGCGACGAACGGTGGCAATGTGTTGCCGGGCACGAATCGCGTTTCCCCAAGCGACCTCAAGCTGAAGAATCCAGCATCCGACTCAATTCAGCAACGGACCTGCTCCGCTAGCCCGGAAGCAGTTTCTTTACTCGTCCGCGCAGCTTGATCAGGCCCCGCGCGGCGGTCGGCGGCAGATGCTGAAATTCCTGAAACAAAGTATCCATGCTGGCGATGAATTCGAGCATCTCGTTGATTCGCTCGCGGGCGTAGGCTTCGGATGGTCCGGCCTTCCCGGCTTCGGCCACGCATTCGCCCAGCACGCGAATGGTCGGGTCGATTTCGCGCTTCTTGCGCTCATCCAGGATGACCCGGAACATCTCCCAAATGTCCTTCATCGATTCGAAATGCTGGCGGCGGTCGCCCAGGATCGGCGCGACGCGCACGATGCGCCAGCCTTGCAGTTCGCGCAGGCTGGTGCTGACGTTGGAGCGCGCCACGGCCAGGGTGTCGGCAATCTCGTCGGCAGGCATGGGCCGCTGCGAGAGGTACAACAGCGCATGAATCTGGGCCACGGTGCGGTTGACGCCCCAGCGAGTGCCCATTTCGCCCCAATGCAGGATGAATTTCTGGGCGACAGGCGAGAGTGCCGGCTTTGAATCTTTCGAAACGGCGGGAACTTCGGCAACTTCAGTCATAACTGAAGGTACTGTAGTTCAAGGCATTTGTCCACGCCCCAGCCGCCCGCTCGTGGCTTGCTTCCGGCAAGCCTTTGGTTTCCAGTGGGTATTGCCGTGACGCGTTGTACTATCCCCACCCAGATAACCGACGGCGCGGCGGAGGTGCACTCTTGGCGACGGCAACGACGTTCCCACCGATCATCTTTCGAACTGTGTTGCGAACTTTGTTACTGTGCTGCGGCCTGGCCACCCTGCTTGCCGCGAACGCCACCGCGCCCGATGAGCGGCAAATCACCGATCCTAAATCAATCGTCTCCGCCACCAATCCGGCGGCAGGTCCGGTGCTGATTCCCCAGCTCTATTACACCCGCAACACGTTTGGGCCGGCCTGGTCTCCCGATGGTCGCGAAGTGGTTTTCACTACGAACCTGACGGGCCGCGCCAATCTGTGGAAGGTGTCGGCTTCCGGAGGGTGGCCAATTCAACTGCTGCAATCCGACGACCGCCAATCTGGCGCGGTCTGGTCGCCCGATGGAAAATGGATTGTCTTCGAGCAGGACGTGGCCGGCGGCGAAATCTACGACCTGTTCGCGGTATCGAGCGACGGCGGCGAGCTGATCAATATCACAAATACGCCGGAGGTATCCGAGCGCGACGCGCGCTGGTCTCCCGACGGCAGCGCGCTGGCCATTTCGTACCGGCCCAAAACCGCTTCGGCCATCGACGTCGCAATCCTCGATTGGAAAACGAAAAAAGTTCGCAACCTCACCAACGAGCAAGACAAGAACCGCCTGTGGTATAGCGCGCTGTGGAGCGCCGACGGCAAAACGATCTACGCCGGCCGCGCGAATGCCGGGGGCACCGACTCCGACGTGTATCGCATCGACGTCGCCACCGGCAAACTTGAAAATCTAACTCCTCATCCGGGCGATATCCTTTACATCCCCTCGTCCGTTTCTCCCGACGAGCGCTCCCTGCTGATCACTTCCGACGAAAAAGGTGGATACCAAAATGTCGCGCTGGTGGACATCGCCAGCAAGCAGCGCACCTGGGTCACCGACTTGAAATGGGAAGCGAGCGCCGGAGATTTTTCTCCCGACGGCAAGACCTTCACCTATACCGTGAACGCCGATGGTCGCACGGACGTCTACATGGTTGACCGCGCGTCCGGCCAAGGGACCAAACTCGTTTTCGCGGTGGGCATCAATTCTCCGGCCGGCACTCCCACTTCCTATTCCCCTTCCGCCGATCGACTGTTGCTCTCGCACCAAAGTTCCACTGAGCCGGATGACATCTGGGTGTACGACGTGAGCACCCGCCAGTCGCGGCAGTTGACCTTCTCGTCGATCGCCAGCCTGAACCCTTCGCGTTTGCCTGCTTCGCAGTTGGTGCACTACCAGACCTTCGACGGCAAAACCATCAGCGCTTTTTTGTGGGTTCCCTTCAACCTGAAACGCGACGGAAGTAATCCCGGAATTGTGCTGCCGCACGGCGGCCCCACCGGCCAGACCGTGGACAGTTTCAACAAAGCGGCCGCCGCTCTGGCCTCGCGTGGTTACGTCTGCATCGCGCCCAATGTCCGCGGCTCGACCGGCTATGGCATGGAATTTCAGCGCGCCAATTACAAAGACCTGGGCGGCGGCGATCTGCAGGATGAGGTCTACGGCGCGCGCTTCCTCACTGCCACCGGCTACGTCGACGCCAAAAAGATCGGCATCACCGGCGGCTCCTACGGTGGATACATGGCCATGATCGCCATCGGCCGCACGCCCGACGTCTGGGCCGCCGCCGTCGAACTTTTCGGCATCACCGACTGGCTCACCGAGCAGGAGCACGAAGAACCCACTCTGCAGCAGTACGACCAGTCCATCCTGGGCGATCCGGTGAAGGACCGTAAATCCTACGAAGACGCGTCGCCGCTGAAATATTTCAAGGACGCCAAAGCGCCGCTACTGATCCTGCAGGGCGCCAACGACATTCGCGACCCGAAAGAGGAAGCCGAGCAGGCCGAGACCATCCTGAAGAAAGAAGGCAAAGTCGTGCAGGCCCACTACTACGGCGACGAAGGCCACGGTTTCGCCAAACGCGAAAATCAGATCGATGCCATGCAGCGCACCGTCGACTGGTTCGATCGCTATCTAAAAAACAAACCGTAACTGAACAATACGAATAGAGCGGCGTCTGCGTTGACTTGCCCGCTACGTCAAGATTAATATGCAGCCCGCATGGCCGATCCCCAGCCTTTAATTGGCCGCACCATCTCGCATTAGCGCGTCGTCGAAAAACTCGGCGGTGGCGGTATGGGCGTGGTCTATAAAGCGCAAGACACTCGCCTCGATCGTTTTGTCGCGCTGAAATTCCTTCCCGTGGAACTCGCCCGCGACCCGCAAGCACTCGAACGTTTTCGCCGCGAGGCCAAAGCTGCGTCCGCGCTGAATCATCCCAACATTTGCACCATTCATGACATCGGCGAGGATGCGGGTGAAGCGTTCATCGCCATGGAATTCATGGACGGGATGACGCTGAAACACCGCATCAGCGGACGGCCGATGAGGTGTTCGGCGGAAACTCCCCCAGCGGCGCCGGCGGCGAGGGGCGGTGGGGACGGTGGCTTACATGTCTCCCGAACAGTTGGGTGCGAAAGAACTGGATGCGCGCACGGATTTATTTTCTTTTGGCGCGGTGCTGTATGAGATGACCACCGGCACACTTCCCTTCCGCGGTGACAGTTCGGCGCTGATTTCGGATGCGATTCTGCATCGCGCTCCGGTGCCGCCGGTGCGGTTGAATCCGGACATTCCGCCGAAGCTGGAAGACATCATTAACAAGGCGCTGGAGAAAGATCGCGAACTGCGTTACCAGCACGCAGCCGACGTGCGGGCCGACCTGAAGCGGTTGAAGCGGGAGACGGATTCGCCGCACCTGGTAACGGCGGGTTCGGCCAGTTCGACCGCAGTGGCGGCCGATAGCGATTCCCGCCTGGTCGCGCAGCCGGCCGCGAGCGCGACGAGTGCGGTTTCGACGGTTGGCGCGTCATCGTCGACATCGTCGCCGTCGACGTCCACTACTACGCCAGCGGCGGGTATTCCGGCGGTTGGCTCGGGGAATCTCTGGAAGATTCTGGGCGGCGCAGCCGCGGTAGTGGCGCTGATTGCAGGTGGGCTGTACTTCCGTGCGCAAGGAGCGAAGCCGCTCACCGAAAAAGATACGGTGGTGCTGGCGGATTTCACCAACACGACGGGCGACACGGTGTTCGACGGGACCCTGCGGCAGGGACTCGCGGCGCAACTCGAACAGTCGCCGTATCTGAATATCGTTTCAGACGACAAAATCGGCGGGACGCTGAAGCTGATGGGCCTGGCGCCTGACGCGCGATTGACCCGCGAAATTTCGCGCCAAGTGTGCGAGCGGAACGCTTCCGCAGCGGTGATCGATGGATCGATTGCCAGCATCGGCGGACAATACGCGATCGGCTTAAGCGCGGTGAACTGCAAAACGGGCGAAACCATCGCCACCGAACAGGTGACCTCCGCAGACAAAGCGCACGTGCTCGACGCTCTCACCAAAGCGTCCTCGCAAATTCGAAACAAACTGGGCGAGTCGCACGATTCACTGGCCAAGTTCGATACCCCGCTGGCCGAGGCGACGACGCCTTCGCTCGAAGCTTTGCAGGCCTACAGCCTCGGATTCAGAGCGCAGCAGATCCAAAACGACCAAGTAGCGGCGGTGTCCCTGCTAAAGCGGGCGATCGAACTAGATCCGAATTTCGCTATCGCCTACGCGCGGCTAGGCACAGCCTACAACAACATCGCCGAACCGGGGCTGGCATCCGACAACCTGAAGAAGGCCTACGCGCTGCGGGACCGCGCCAGCGAGCGAGAGAAAATTTACATCGATACGCATTACTTCCACTTTGTCACCGGCGATCTGGACAAGGCGGTGGAAGCCTACAACCTTTGGATCCAAACCTATCCACGCGACGAAGGACCCCGGACCAACCTCGCCGTGATCTACGGTATTCTCGGCCAGCCCCAGAAAGCGCTGGAGACGGCGAAAGCAGAGTTCGACCTGGATCCTGCGAGCGGGCTCAGTGCCGCGAATGTCGCGGGCAACTATCTCGCGACCGGGCGCCTGGATGAGTCGCGCTCCACGATTGAGATGGCTCAATCGAAGAAGCTTGACTCGTACGTCCTGCACGCCGATCTCTACAACATCGCATTCCTGGACAAGGATGCGGCGGGAATGGCCAAAGAGATTGCCTGGGCTACCGGCAAGCCGGGCGTGGAGGATCTTTTCTCGGGATTGACGCCAACGGCGCCGCGGCCCACGGAAAGGTTTCGAAAGCGCGAGAATTGACAAATCGCGCGGTTGGTTTGGCGGAGCACGCCGACGAAAAAGAAACGGCTGCCAGCTACGAAGCCAACCTGGCCGAGTTTGAAGCTCGCTTGGGCAACTCCGCGGAAGCGAAGCAGAGGGCTGCCGCAAGTCTGGCGCTAGCGAGGAATCGTGACGTTGACGCAGCCGCCGGGATAGCGCTAGCCATATGACCGCGAGCCTACCCGACGATACCATCGTCAAGTTCATATACGTGCCAACGATCCGGGCGGCTGCCGCAGTGCATCAGGGAAACGGTAGCAAGGCGATCGAATACCTGCAGGTCACCGCGCCTTACGATCTCAGTAGCAACCTCGCCTTGCTCCCGGTGTATCTGCGCGGCGACGCGTTCCTACTGCAGAAGGACGGCCCGGCGGCCGCGGCCGAATTTCAGAGGATACTGAATTATCCTGGCATTGTTGGGAATGATCCCAGCAGTTCGCTCGCGCGTCTCGGCCTCGGCCGCGCGTACGCGCTCGAAGCCGCGTCGGCGCAAGGCGCCGAGGCCGACGCCGCCCGCGCCAAAGCCCGCACCGCCTACCAGGATTTTTTCGCGCTGTGGAAAGACGCCGACCCTGACGTGCCCATCCTGAAACAAGCCAAAGCCGAATACGCGAAACTGCAGTAGCGATCTGGAATTAGTGCATTGCGGAAGGCGATGCGTTCGTTGACTTGGCCGCTTCGCAAAGTCTAAGATGTGCGGCTCATGGCCGATCCTCCTCCGTTTGTTGGCCGCACGGTTTCCCATTACCGCATTGTCGAAAAGCTCGGCGGCGGCGGTATGGGCGTGGTCTACAAAGCGCAAGATACGCGCCTGGATCGTTTCGTCGCCCTGAAATTCCTTCCCGTGGAACTGGCGCGCGACCCGCAGGCCCTCGAACGGTTTCGGCGCGAAGCCAAGGCCGCGTCGGCGCTCAATCATCCCAACATTTGCACCATTTACGACATCGGCGAGGATGCCGGCGAGGCGTTCATCGCCATGGAGTTCATGGACGGGGTGACGTTGAAGCACCGTATCGGCGGGCGCCCGATGGAGACGGAAACCGCCCTCGAAATTGGAATCCAGATCGCGGAAGGACTCGACGCCGCGCACAGCGAAGGCATCGTCCATCGCGACATCAAGCCGGCCAATATTTTCATCACCAAGCGCGGCCACGCCAAAATTCTGGATTTTGGTTTGGCCAAGCTGGCGCCGAAGGCTGAAGCCTCCCGAGCCTCGGACGCAACGCTAGCCACGAACGACCGCGGCGGAATCGACGAGGAAAATCTCACCAGCCCGGGGACCGCCGTGGGGACGGTCGCGTACATGTCTCCCGAGCAGTTGGGCGCGAAAGAATTGGACGCGCGCACGGATTTGTTTTCGTTCGGCGTAGTGCTCTACGAGATGGTCACCGGCACCATGCCGTTCCGTGGCGACACCTCCGCCGTGATCACCGAAGCGATTCTGAATCGCACGCCGGTGCCGGCCGTGCGGCTGAATCCCGATGTGCCAGCAAAGCTGGAGGATGTGACCAACAAGGCGCTGGAGAAGGACAAGAAGCTGCGCTACCAGAGCGCAGCCGACCTGCGCACGGATTTGCAGCGCGTTCGACGCGATACGGAATCCGGACGCTCGGCGGCCGCCGCCGCGGCAGCAGCGGGTTCGCTCACTTCCGCATCGAGCAGCGCCACTTCGACCGGCACTACGGCGGCAAAGCCAGCGGCGCGCTGGAAAATCATTGCGCCCGTCGCGGCCCTGGTAATTCTCGGCCTGGGCATCGGCGGCTGGCTCTACTTCACGCACCAGGTTCACGCACTGAAGGCCAGCGATACAGTAGTTCTCGCCGACTTCATCAACAAAACCGGCGACGCGGTTTTTGACGACACGCTCAAGCAGGCGCTCTCGGTGAGCCTGGCGCAATCGCCGTTCCTGAATATTCTCTCCGACGGGAAAGTGCGGAGCACGATGAAGCTGATGGGACGGTCTCCAGGTGATCCGGTTCCGCCGGATGTGGCCCTGGATCTCTGCCAGCGCAGCGGCAGCGCCGCCGTCTTTTCCGGCTCGATTGCCGCGCTGGGTAGCCAATACGTGGTGGGCCTGAATGCCGTGAACTGCCGGAATGGAGAAACGCTGGCGCAGGAGCAGGTGCAAGCCGCGCACAAAGAGGACGTGTTGCAGGCGCTGGACCAAGCCTCGGCCAAACTGCGCGAGAAGGTGGGCGAATCGCTGGGCACCATCGAGAAATTCGACACGCCACTCTCGGAAGCCACGACGTCTTCCCTCGACGCGCTGAAAGCCTACTCGCAGGGCAGGAAGGTAGCTCATTCTGGAGACTACGCCGGTGCGATTCCCTACTACAAGCGCGCCATCGAACTCGATCCCAAATTTGCGGTGGCCTATACGAATCTGGCCATTCAGTATTCGAACCTTTTCGAATCCGGAGCGGCGAACGAAAACTTTACCAAGGCTTTCGAACTCCGCGAGCGCACCAGCGAGCGGGAGCGGCTGGTCATCGAGGCCCACTACTATACTTATGCCACCGGAAACCTCGAGAAAGCACGAGCGACCTATAAGCGCTGGGCGCAAGCGTACCCGCAAGACAACGCGGCCTACGGCAGTCTGGCGGCCATCGAACTGGAGACCGGGGACTACGACCAGGCCATGAAGAACACGCAGGAAGCGGTGCGCGTGTCGCCCGATTCCAGCACCGATTACGGAAATCTCGTGGGCTTGTCCGTCGCGCTGAACCGTTTCGACCAGGCGAAGTCGCTCTACCAGGTCGCTGTGGCCCAAAAGTCCGAAAACTTTTCCCTGCACGCGAACCGGTATGCTTTAGCTTTTCTCGAAGGCGATCGAGCCGAAATGGACCGGCAGATGGCTTGGGCTGCCGGAAAAGCCGGGGCAGAGGACAATCTGCTTTCCATCGCCTCCGATACCGAGGCGTACTACGGGCGCAACGCCAAGGCTCTGGAACTTTCGCGCCGGGCCATTGATTCGGCCAAACGCGATGACCAGAAAGAATCGGCCGCAGAGTGGCAGCTGGAAGCGGCCCTGCGCGAAGCGGAATTGGGAAACAGCACGGACGCCCGAGAGCAGGTGAAAGCCGCACTGACCCTGGCGTCCAATCACGATTTGCAGATTCTGGGCGCTCTGGCTTTGGCGCGCGCGGGCGATTCCGCCCCGGCCGCCAAGCTCGCCGACGACCTGGCAAAAAAATATCCGGAAGACACGCTCTTGAATGACTTTTGGCTGCCCACCATTCGGGCGTCGATCGAAATCGGCCGGAACAATGCGGACCAAGCGGTTGAGATTCTTCAGGCCGCCCTGCCCTACGAGCAAGGCTCGCCCAACGCCGGTGCGGCCGCCGGCGCTACGCTTTACCCGATATACGTGCGCGGCGAGGCGTATCTGAGATTGCGCCAGGGAAAAGAGGCCGCCGCGGAGTTTCAGAAAATCCTCGATAAACGGACCATCGTGCAGAATTTCATCACCGGCGCGCTCGCGCATCTGGGGCTCGCTCGCGCATACGCGCTTGAAGCTGCGTCCGCCCAAGGCGCCGAGGCCGACGCCGCCCGCGCCAAGGCGCGCGCCGCCTACAACGACTTCTTCACGCTGTGGAAAGACGCCGACCCCGATATTCCCATCTTGAAAGAAGCCAAAGCTGAATACGCGAAACTGCAATAGCCAGCGGTGAATTTCTCGTGGTCCATCGCCTAACCGCGGCTGCCCGATTTGTGGGCCAGTGGGTTGAAGTTGACGCCGAGCCTTACATCCCCATGCTCGGCGCCGCCGTTCCGTCGGACCATTTTTCAACGCCTACCAGGGACACGACCAGCGGAGGAAAGCTCTTCAGCTGCGGATACGCGTCCGGGGACATCGCCCAATAATTAACGCAAACCATCACCCAAGAATTACCGCAAACAGGTTCCTTCACGGAATCGTAGAACATCAGGTGCGGCATATTGTGGCCGCCCTGATCGGTAAGATAGGAGGCCTTGCCCATCATGTAGCACACGGTTCCCGGCTCCAGCGCCGGCAATTGTTTCTTTTCGATTGCCGTCGCCATGGCGGCGACGATCTCCGCTTGGGAGTGCCCGGCCAGCACGAGTTCGGTGCGTTTCGTATCCAGCGGCAACACCGACCGCGCGCCCGGTGGATTCAGGCAGCCCGCAGCGCGAACTTTCGGATTCCAAAATTCGGGATTATCGAACATGCCGCCCCAGGCACGGCCGACCCAGCACACCCAGCCATTTTTGCCTTCGATGGCGGTTTCGTAGCCGTGCCGGGTCAGGACGAGGATCGTGGCGTCGTGCGAGATGGCGTCCGGAGCGGCGCTGCGGGCCAGCGCGATTTCCGCATCGCGATCCATCAGATATTGTTCGAGCGGGGCCATGGTGGCATACGGGGGTTTGACGTCTTGGTTTTTCTGGGCGCCATCCTGGGCGGCGACTGGCCGCGGCGCGACGAGGGCGGCGAGCACCAGCGCACCCGCCAAAATGATGTGCAGCTTCTTTGGTTTCATTGGTTTTCTCCGGTTCGGTCCGACCGCGACCTAGTGCCGTTCGACCGGGCACTCGTCGCGCGCTTGCCGGGCGAATAGTTGGCCTTCACTCGAGCGTCGAACGGCGAGACCGGAAATCGACAAATCTTCCAAAAAATTTGGCCTTAAACGCGCGTCGAACAATCTAAAATGGCGGCTAATCCAATCATCACCTGAACCTGGCCAGGTTACGGAGGAGCATAAAAGCATGAAGCCCAAGAACACGATTTGCCTCTGGTATGACCAAGACGCGCTGGATGCGGCGCAATTCTACGCGGCCACTTTTCCCGACAGCAAAGTCACCGCGGTGCACCAGGCGCCGGGCGACTATCCCGGCGGCAAGGCCGGCGATGTGCTGACCGTGGAGTTCACCGTCGTCGGCATCCCCTGCCTCGGGCTCAACGGCGGCTCGATGTTCAAGCCTAACGAGTCATTTTCTTTTCAGATCGCCACGGACAATCAGGACGAGACCGACCGCTACTGGAACGCGATCGTTGGCAACGGCGGCGGGGAAAGCCAATGCGGATGGTGCAAGGACCGCTGGGGCCTTTCCTGGCAGATCACTCCGCGTGCGCTGGTCGATGCGCTCTCGGCCGGTGGTGCCGAATCCAAGCGCGCCTTCGCGGCGATGATGACCATGAAGAATATCGACATCGCCAAGATCGAGGCCGCGCGGCGCGGCTGAACTTATCATCGCGCTGCCCGGCGATTCGAATTGAATTCCCTGGAAGCTAGGGAAAAGCGGCGAAAGGCTCGGCGGTGGCCAGCTCGGGGATTTCGATGTGGATCTGGGTGCCTTCGCCTTCCTTGCTGCGGATATTCATCTTGAACTGGTCGCCGTAGAGCAGACGCAGGCGTTCGTGCACGTTGGTAATGCCGATTCCGCCGCCATAAACCTCGGCCAGACGCTCCGGCGAAATGCCCATACCGTTGTCTTCGATTTCGATCAGCAGGCGGCCATTCACATTGCGCGCGCGGAGATGAATCTGTCCGCCTTCGAGGCGCGGCGCCAGGCCGTGCTTGATGGAATTTTCCACCATGGGCTGCAACAACATGCTGGGCACAAAAGTTTCGAGCGAATCTTCGTCGATGTCCTTGAAGATTTGCAGCTTGTCGCGGCCGAAGCGGATTACTTCGATGTCGAGATAGTCGTCGATGAAGGCCAGTTCTTCGCGCAGCGGGACGAAGGTCTCATGCTTGCGCAGCAGCCTCCGCAAAATATTCGAAAGCTTCAACACCACGCCCCGGGCCATGTCCGGATCGAAGCGAATCAGCGACGAAACCGTATTCAGCGTATTGAACAAAAAGTGCGGATTGATCTGGCTGGTCAGCGCGTCCATGCGCGCCTTCAGCAGCAGTTGTTGGTTCTGGGCCAGGTTCATCTCGATGCGCGTGTTGTTCCAGATTTTGATGGCCATGGCCACGCTCATCATCGAGGACATCACGACCAGCAGCGAGTAGCCCCAGTTGGTCGGGTGCCAGGAGAAGAGCCAGTGGCGCGGAACGGCGTCGGCGAGTTCGATTTGGCCCACGGTCAGCGCGACGCAAGTGAACAGCGGCAGCATGGCCCAGTTACCTTTGCGAAAACGGAAGTAGCGCCAGATCCACTGCGGAATATTGACGAAGAGAAACGGGCCGAAATGCCAGATGTCTTCTTTTTCAGGCATCACCTCGCGCACGGTGCCGGCGATTAAACCTACCAGCGCGGCCAGCGGACTCGAAAGCCATTCGTGATTGCCGAAGGCGGGCAGGCTGATCAGCGACCCGCCGAGCAGGCCGACGATGCGGCCGCCGATCAGGCCCATCAGAAACGAACCTTCCAGGGTGAGATCGAAAAACCGGTAGCCGCCCACCAGGCGCAGCACCACGCCGATGGCCAGCGGCGGCGTGAGGAACAGCAGCAACATTACTTTTTGGTCGGAGTCGCGGATTTCGGTGAACAGAAGATTGCGGAACGGGCGGAAACGCACCAGCAGCGCGGCCAGGGCGGCGGCGAAGCCGACCTTCAAAATCATCGCAAAAAGTAGGTCTTTTCCGGAGAAAAGTGGATCCATTTCGCTCGCGCACCTGCCCGCACTGCTCCGAGCTACGTTAGCCAAAGCGGCCAGCGATGTAAAGCAAGCGACGTGGTCGTGCGTCGATTCATGTAGCTTCCGCTTGCGGCTGCTGCCGCGCTGCCGTCATGATGTAAGCACATGGAGCCACTGTGGAGTGCCAAGGATCAAGCTAAGCGCCTGGCGGAGCTGACCGCCGGCACGGGCGATCCGGAAAAAGAAACGCCGCTGCGGCGCGACGTGCGCTCGCTGGGCGTGCTGCTGGGCCGCGTGCTGGTCGAGCAGGGCGGCGAAGGGTTACTGGAAAAAGTGGAGGAACTGCGGCGGCTTTTGATCCAGCAACGTGAAGAAGATCCGGGCACCGCGGCGACTGCGAAAAATTCGCTGATGACGCACGCCCGTGATGTCATTGGGAAAATGGAGTTGCACGACGCGTATCGCGTGACCAAAGCGTTCGCGATTTATTTCGAATTGACCAATCTGGCTGAAACCAATCACCGCAAGCGCCGCCGCCGCGCGGCGAAATTGAACACCGGTCAGCCGCCGCTGGCCGGATCGTTTCGCGGGACCCTGCTGCGCATGCGTGACGCGGGAATTCCCGCCGCCGACGCGCTGGCCGCGCTGCAAAAAGTAAAAATCGTGCCGGTTTTTACCGCGCATCCCACCGAAGTGGCGCGGCGCACGGTGTTGATGACTCGCCGGCGGATCGCCCAGCATCTGGAAAATCTGGATCGCCTGCCCTTGCCCGAAGCGGACGCGGTAGATCTGGAAACATTGATCCTGGCGGAAATTACTTCGCTGTGGCAGACCGACGAAGTGCGCATGAAAAAGCCCGGGGTGATAGACGAGGTCCGCATGGGCCTGGATCACTACCCGATGACCCTGTTTGAGACGCTGCCGAAAGTGTATGCGGAGTTCGCGGAATCGTTTCGGGCGGTCTACGGCGCCGAGTTGGGGCACGACGAAATCGGCGAGGTGATTCGTTTTGGTTCGTGGATTGGTGGCGACCGCGACGGAAATCCTTTGCTGACGCCGCAATCGACCGCCGACGCGCTGGAAATGGCGCGGCGGGTGGTGCTCGATTCTTATTTGCAGGAAATTGCGCGGCTGATCGATCAGTTGAGTTCGTCGCTGCGGCAGACGGGATGTTCGAGCGAGTTACGCAGTGCGCTGGGTTCGTACCAGTCGATCATGGGCGATGAACCGTCGCTGGGAAAGTGGATCTCGGAGACGGAGTTGACCCGGCAGTTCGTGGATTTCGTGCGGATTCGTTTGCAGTACAGCCGCGATGAATCGCGGAATTCGCGCGCGTACCAATCGCCGGATGAATTGGTGCGCGATTTGGAATTGGTCCGGTCCAGCCTCGCGGAAAATGGCGGCGAGCGGCTGGCGGAATTGATCGTCGATCCTTTTTTGCGCACGGTGAAGACTTTCGGGTTCCATCTGCACACGCTGGACATTCGCCAGCACGCCAAAGTGCATGCGGCGGCGCTGGCCGAAATTGCCGCGGCGGAAACCGCGAAGCCGGGTTCGGGGCTGGCGGTGAAAGCGGAACGCACCCGCGACGTGCTCGACACCTTCCGCATGGTGGCGAAACTGAAAAAATTGTATCCGCCCGAAGCGATCCGTCTTTACGTGATCAGCGGGACCGAATCGGCGAACGACATCTTCGACTGGCTGAGACTGGCGAAACTTTGCGGCGTGCAAGTAGCTGCTTCGGGAGACGATCCCGGATTGATGCCGGTGCCGCTTTTCGAATCGATCGATTCGCTGCGCGACGCAGGAAAAATCATGCGCGCGGTCTGGACCTCGCCGGAATATGCGCCGCTGCTCGATTCCTGGAACCGCGAGCAGGAAGTGATGCTGGGCTATTCCGATTCGAACAAGGACGGCGGGATGATTACCAGCACCTGGGAATTGCAGAAAGCGCATCGCGAGCTGCACCAGGTGGCGCGCGAGTGCGGCGTGAAACTGCGTTTGTTTCACGGACGCGGTGGAACCGTGGGCCGGGGCGGCGGCCCCACGCATCGCGCCATTCTGGCGCAGCCGGTGGGCGATTTTTCGGGCGAGATTCGCATCACCGAGCAGGGCGAAGTGCTGAACTGGAAATATTCCGACCCGGTACTGGCCGAATGGAATCTGGAGCTGATGGTCGCTGCGTCCCTCGAGGCCTTGACCCGGCCGAGCGGGCGCACCGCGCACGACGATCGCAAGTGGGACGAGGCGATGGAGGAAATTTCCCGCGACGCATATTCGTTTTACCGCCAACACATCGCCGAGAATCCGCAAGTTCTGGAGTATTTCGAGCAGGCCACGCCGGTGAACGAACTGGTTTTTGCGCGCATGGGCTCACGGCCGGCGCGACGGTCGCAGAGCCGCGAACTCGCCGACCTGCGCGCGATTCCCTGGGTGTTTGGATGGATGCAAAGCCGGCATGCGGTACCCGCCTGGTTTGGCGTGGGCTACGCACTCGATCGCTATGCGGCGAAAAGTCCGGAGTACGTGACGCGGCTGAAAGAAATGATGAAGTCGTTCACTTTGTTCTCGGATCTGGCGCGCAATGTGGAGATCGCCATGGCCAAAGCGGATATGGAGATCGCGCATCTTTATGCGACGACTCTCGTGGCCGACGAAAAATTGCGGGAAAGCGTGTTCGGCGTGCTCTCTGAGGAATTCGAGCGCACCCGGCGCATGTTGTTGACGGTAACTGCCCAGGATGACCTGTTGGAAGGCAATTCGGTGCTGGCGCAATCGATCCGTTTGCGGAATCCATATGTAGACCCGATGAGTCTAATCCAAGTGGAACTGCTGCGCAGGAAGCGCACCGGACCACAAACCGATGAGCGCGACAACGCATTGGGCGCCACGATCAACGGCATTGCCGCCGGTCTCCACAACACAGGATAGGTTCGCGCAGCGCCGGCGGCGAATCGTCGACCATGGCAGGCTGGGCCCGCCTGTTATACTCAAGGATTCCATGAAGCGAAAAATCAAAACCAGCAAGAAAGGCGCGGTCCGGGTCGTCGCGGCCGCGTCGTTGCCTACCGGTTTCGGCAATTTCCGGATTTTCGGCATTGAGGGAAAACCGGGCGAAGAAGCCGTGGCGATTCAGCACGGGAAAATCGCGAGCGGAGCGAATGGCAACGACAAGAAGGCGCCGCTGGTACGAGTACATTCGCAATGCCTGACCGGCGATGTTTTCACTTCGCAGCGCTGCGATTGCCGCGCACAACTGGAATTTTCGTTGCGCAAGATTGCCAAAGAACCTTCCGGCCTCGTGCTGTATTTGCCGCAGGAAGGCCGCGGAATCGGGTTGATCAATAAATTGAAGGCGTATGAGTTGCAGGACGCCGGGCTCGACACGGTGGAGGCGAACCGCAAACTCGGCTTCGCCGACGACGCGCGCGATTATGAATTCGCCGCCGAAGCGCTGAAGTCTCTCGGCATTCAGGCGGTGCGGCTGCTTTCCAATAATCCGGACAAGGTGACCCAGCTCGAGCAGGGCGGCATTCGCGTCGTCGAACGAGTTCCCTGCCGGCCGCGCACCAGCCATCATTCGAAATCGTATTTGCGCACCAAGCAGGAAAAGATGGGGCACCTGCTGCCCGATCTCTAGACCTCTTTACCCCAACCGATGCTAAGTCCCAAGTTTCCTCTTGACCGCGGTCGGCTTCGGGACAATACTAAACCATATGGTTAACAATCAACGGGCGCTGGATTCGACCTTCGCCGCGCTGTCCGACGCGACCCGCCGCGGCATTCTGGCGCGGCTGGCCACGGGCGAAGCTTCGGTGACCGAACTGGCCAAGCCCTACGACATGTCATTGCCTGCCGTATCGAAACATTTGCGCGTGCTGGAATCGGCGGGCCTGGTAGCCCGCAGCAAGGACGGGCGAGTGCATCGTTGCCGGCTGGAGGCCGCGCCGATGAAAAGCGCCGCCGACTGGATGGCGCACTACCGCCAATTCTGGGAAGCGCAGCTCGATTCGCTGCAACGCTATTTGGAAAATTCCACCGAGAAGGAGAAACAGCCATGGCCGAAGCACAAAAAATCGCGTCGCCGCTGACTCTGCGCTTGAAGCGCACCATGCCATTCCCGCGCGAACGCGTCTTCGCGGCGTTTTCCCAGCAGGAGCAGATGAACCAGTGGATGTGCCGCGACGCGAAGAATCACGAGATCCGCTACACCAAGTTCGACTTCCGGGTGGGCGGCGGCTTCGATCTGGAGATTCGCACGCCGAACGGACAGGTCTACGCCATGCGCAATACTTATTTGGAAATCGTGAAGCCCGAAAAAATTAAATTCAGCTGGAGCTACGAACATTTGGGCCCGGACGGAAAACGATCGGATGACGGGCTCGAAGGAACTTTGGTAACTTTCCAGTTTCACGACCGCCAGGGCTCGACCGAAATCGAACTGACCCACGAATTGCTGCCGAACGCGAAACAGGTCGAAGATCACCAGCGTGGATGGACCGGTTGCCTGGATTCACTCAGCGAGCTACTGTCCAAGCTGCCGGCCTGATCGGAATCGGATTCCGGAGGTGCGAAATGAAAAAAGGATTTGCGTCGATCGTGGGTTCATTGCTGCTCATCGCGATTGCGGCTTACGCGCAATCTCCGGCCAAAGCCACGGACAGCGGATTTGACCGGCTAAAAATATTGGTGGGCGACTGGGTCGCAACCGGTGAGGACGGAAAACCGTTTACGAATAATATCCGGCTAGTGTCGAATCGCACGGCGCTGCAGGAGACTTTTCAAACCGGCCAAGACAATCAAATGATTACGATGTACTCCGCCGATGGCAGCCGGGTGGCGCTGACCCACTACTGCTCGATGGGCAATCAGCCGCGCATGGAAACTCCGGCGGTAGCGGGCGCTACCGACGAATTTGTTTTTTCCTTCACCGGCGCGACGAACCTGCCGACTCCGGATGCGTCGCACATGCATCGCCTGGTGCTGCAGATTGACGATGCGGATCACTTCAGTGAGACCTGGACGTTTCGGGAAAAGAAGGGCGACAACAAACGCACGTTTAATTTTGTGCGGAAGAAGTAATCCAGCGATGCGCGGCGGGGCCTTGGTGGAACCGTAGAAATTTGCGGGAGGCGAAATGAAAGTCAAATTTACGATGCTGGTCACGCCGATGATTGTCCTGTCTCTGGGCACACTGCACGCGCAAACTCCGAGCAAGCCCGCAGGCGGTTTCGATCGGCTGAAAGTTCTGGCGGGCGAATGGCAGGGTACCGACGAAAGCGGCAAGCCGGTGACCAGCACCTTCCGGCTGGTTTCCAACGACACGGCGCTCGAAGAAACCTTTCAAAGCGATAAGGACAAGGAAATGGTGACGATGTACACGCCGGACGGAAGCCGCGTGGCCTTAACGCATTACTGCTCGAAGGGCAATCAGCCAAAAATGGAAAGTCCGGCGGTAACAGCGACAGCCGACGAATTCGCGTTTACCTTCACCGGCGCGACGAATCTGGCCAGTCCGGAGGATACGCACCTGCATCACCTGGTGTTGCAGATCGATGATGCCGAGCATTTCACCGAAACCTGGACGATTCACGAAAAAGGTCACGACACGAAGAGGGTGTTTAAGTTCACTCGAAGAAAATAAGGGTCGGAGTTTCGGTAGCGCTGCTTAGCCGCCCCCGACAAAATGCACAATTTCGAAAGTGTCGTTGGCCTGCACCGCCGTGGCGTTCCATTCGGTGCGCGGCAAAATATCGAGATTGCGTTCGATCGCCACGCGCTTGTTACCCATCCCCAAATGTTCGAGCATGGCGGTGACGTTCAGTCCCTCCGGAATTTCCTGCGCTTCCCCGTTGATCTTGATCTTCATCGGAAAATTCTCACCCTATAGCGGCTTGGTGGCTTCCGCTTCGGCGGGTTTTTGGCGGGTGCGCATTGAAAAACGAATTTCGTCCTGGTGGGCATCGGCTTTGGCTTGAATGACCAGCGCGAGATCGCCCTTGCCCAGCGGCGGCAGCGGAAACTGAATTTGCGCGCGCCCCAGTTCGTCGCTTTGGGTGGAATGGGTGCCGTCGCGCAATGCGCCTTCGATGATGGCGTCCACCTGGGCTCCGGGCTGTGGGCGGCGGTCAGTGCGGCGCGAAACCTCTAACTCCAGAGACACTTTCCCGGCGCTCAGCCAGGACCCCGGATTCAGCAACTGGATCTGGATGCCGGCCGGACGCGCCGCCGCCGGGCTGGAGGCTTCCGTCGCGGCGACGATTTCAGCGTCCAAAGCGCCGGAGCGCAAAGCTTCTATCACCGCGCGGTGCTGGTCCTGTACCCGCTGGTGCAACAATTCGGGAGTAAACGACGGCGAACCGGCGAAATCCTCATAATTAGAAGACTTCCGGTGCAGGATGCGCCCACTTTGATACACCAGTGTGTCGATGGCCGGGTGGCTGGGGCCACGATCTTCGGTCTGCACGTGAAAAACCTGCTCGCCGACCTTGATGTCCGTGTTGAAGCCGGAGCTCATTGCGCCGCGACACCTTCTTTCCTTCGCGCCGAATCAAAAGAAACGAACAAATAAAATTTGAAGTTAACGAGACTTCATTTGACCGGCTGCGTTTCGCTCGTTATTATACCAGCGCCAAGAAAATGAACGCTAATTACCTCGACAGTTATGGCCCGTTGTTGCTGATGTTTATACTCGCCTGCGGCATGGCGGGAGCCCTGCTGGTGCTGTCCACCCTGGTAGGAAAACACAAGCGTTCGCGGGAAAAAGACATGCCGTACGAGTGCGGCATCAAGCCCACCGGCGATGCGCGCGAGCCGGTCCACGTGCAGTTCTACATGGTGGCGCTGCTCTTTATTCTCTTCGATATCGAAGCAATTTTCTTGTACCCCTGGGCGCTGGTTTATAGCGACTTAAAGGTGTTCGGATTCATCGAAATGGTGCTATACATCGCCATTCTGCTGACCGGTTACATTTATCTCTGGAAGAAGGGCGCGCTCGACTGGAGCCGCTAAGCCGTCCGGGAGAAATAAAAGCAAAGTGGGACCACAGGAAACCGATAAAAACCCAGTGGTAAAGAAGCTGCGGGACTGGGACGCGAAAGCAGTCACCGAAGTGATCGAATACCGGGGCGAAACGACGGTGGTCGTCCCCCGGGAAAGTCTCCGTCGCGCCTGCGAGTATCTGTGTACTGAGCCCTCCCTGCGTTTTTCGCTGCTGGCGGATATCACGCCCACCGACCGGTTCCCCATGGAGCCGCGCTTTGAAATCAATTACCACCTGGTTTCCTTGGACCGCCGCGAGCGCATCCGCCTGAAAGTCCGCATTCCCGGAAACGACCCGACGATGCCCAGCGTCACACCGGTGTGGCCCACCGCGAACTGGCACGAACGCGAAGCGTGGGACCTGTTCGGCATTCGCTTTGAGGGGCATCCCGACCTGCGCCGCATCCTGATGCCGGACGACTGGGAGGGCCATCCCTTGCGCCGGGATTACCCCACTGAAGGATACCGATGACCACCACCGTCGAAACGCCGATCGGCCCAGCGCAAACGATGGTCCTCAATATGGGCCCGCAGCACCCGTCGACGCACGGGGTGTTGCGCGTGATTTTGGAGATGGACGGCGAAATCGTGGTCAAGGCCCAGCCGGTGATTGGGTATTTGCACACCGGCATCGAGAAATCCTGCGAGGCGAAAACCTATTCGCAGATTGTGACCCTGACCGACCGCATCGATTATCTGGCGCCGCTTTCGAATAATCTGGGCTACTGCCTGGCGGTGGAGAAGATTTTGGGCGTGGAAGTTCCGAAGCGCGCGCAGTACATCCGCGTGCTGCTGGCGGAATTGACGCGCTGCGCTTCGCACCTGGTTTGGCTGGGCACGCATGCCATCGACCTGGGCGCGATGACCGTCTTCCTTTATACCTTTCGCGAGCGCGAAGAAATCCTGAAGATTTTCGAATATTTGTCGGGCCAGCGAATGATGACCAGCTTTTTCCGTCCCGGCGGCCTGGCCCTCGAGCCGCCCGCCGACTGGCTGGATCGCGTACGGCGGGTGATCAACAACCTGCCGGGCCACATCGACGAATACGAAGACCTGCTGACCAAAAACAAAATCTGGCTGGGCCGTACGGTAGGCGTGGGGCTGATGAGCGCCGCGGATGCGATCGCGCTGGGCTGCACCGGCCCGCTATTGCGCGCGAGTGGCATCGCTTACGACGTGCGCAAGGCGTTCCCCTATTCGAGCTACGAAGAATTTGATTTCAACATTCAGACCCAAAATGCCGGCGATTGCTACGCGCGTTATCAGGTGCGCGTCGCCGAAATTCGCGAGAGCATCAAGATCGTCAGGCAGGCCATCGACAAAATCCCGGCCGAGGGGCCCTTCCGCGCGGAATTGCCCGGAATCATTGCGCCGTCGCGGGAAGAGATGAAGACCTCGATCGAAGGGCTGATTTACCATTTCAAGATTTTCACCGAAGGCTTTACCCCGCCGGCCGGCGAGGTGTATCAGGCGATCGAATCGCCGCGCGGCGAGCTGGGCGTATTCGTGAAGAGCGACGGTTCGGCCAAGCCGGCGCGCGTAAAGTTCCGCACGCCTTCATTCGTCAATTTGCAATCTTTGCCGGCGCTTTGCGAAGGCCGGTTGATCGCCGACGTCGTGGCCTGCATCGGCACGACGGATATCGTGCTCGGCGAAGTCGATCGCTAGTTCGTCCTGGTTAGCACCAATACAAAGGGATTTATGCAACTGCCTGCAGCACTCGAAGAGAAGTTTAAAACTCTGATCAGCCGCTACCCGCCGGCGCAAAAGCGCTCGGCGCTGATCCCGATGATGATGTACGCGCAGGATTTTTTCCCGGCGCTCAGCGACGAATTGCTGGAAGACATCGCCCAGCGGCTCGACCTGAACATGACTCAGGTCACCGAAACCCTTTCCTACTATTCGATGTTGCGGCGCAAGCCGGTGGGCCGGAACCACGTGCAGGTCTGCACCAACATTTCGTGCATGCTGCGCGGCGGGAATGAACTGTACGCGCACGTGCAGAAGCGCCTAGGCATCCGCAACCGCGAAGTTTCCCCTTCCGGCACGTTTTCGCTGGAAGAAGTGGAATGTATTGGGGCCTGCACCGGCGCTCCCGCGATTCAGGTGAATTTCGATTTCTTCGAGAACCTCGATAATGACAAAGTCGACGTGATTTTCGAGCAGATTCAGGATGGCAAGAAGCCCAAGCCGGTGCCGGTTATTTCCGGCGCGCTGCACGAACGGAACCCGAACGAAGTGGTAGTCATCAGCCAGCGCTTTGGCATTCCCAATTCGCGCTCGATCGACGTTTACCTGCAAAACGACGGCTACAAAGCGCTGGAGAAAGCGCTGAAGCAGATGACGCCCGAAACGATCATCGACGAAATGAAAAAATCCAGCCTGCGTGGGCGCGGCGGAGCCGGCTTCCCTACCGGACTGAAATGGAGCTTCGTTCCCAAAGATAATCCCAAGCCGAAATACGTGCTGTGCAACGCGGACGAGAGCGAACCCGGAACTTCGAAAGACCGTCCCCTGCTGGAAATGGATCCGCACCAGGTGATCGAAGGCTGCATCATCGCCGGACGGGCGATCGGGTCCAATCAGGGCTACATCTATATTCGCGGCGAATACCGCTACATCATCGACATCATGGAAACGGCGCTGGCCGAAGCCTACCAGCGCGGCTATCTCGGCAAAAACATCATGGGCTCAGGTTTTGATTTCGAGCTGGCCACGCATACCGGTGCGGGCGCGTACGAATGCGGCGAAGAATCGGCGCTGATGGAATCGCTCGAAGGCAAACGCGGCTATCCGCGCATCAAGCCGCCCTTCCCTGCGGTCGTCGGGCTATACGGCTGCCCCACGATCATCAATAACGCCGAATCGCTGAGCACGGTCCCGGCAATTATTCGCAAAGGCGGCGACTGGTACGCCAGCCTGGGCACGCCGAAAAACGGCGGAACGCGGCTCTATTCGATTTCCGGCCACGTGAACAAGCCGGGGATTTACGAATTGCCGCTGGGCTTTCCGCTGCGCAAGCTGATTTATGACGTGGCTGGCGGCGTTCGCAACGGCAAAAAACTAAAAGCCGTGGTTCCGGGCGGCAGTTCCTGCCCGCTGCTCTCCGCCGACGAAATCGACGTAAACCTCGATTACGATTCGGTGGCCAAGATCGGCTCGATGCTGGGTTCCGGCGGCACCGTGATCCTGGATGAAGACACCTGCATGGTCGATTTCGCGCGGCGCATCATGCATTTCTATGCGCACGAATCCTGCGGCTGGTGTATTCCCTGCCGCGAAGGCACGGCCTGGCTGCGCAAGTTGCTCGACCGCTTCCACGATGGCGGCGGGCGCAGCGAAGACATTCCGTTGATCGACGAACTCTCCCAGAATATGCTCGGCCGCACCTTTTGCGCTTTGGGTGATGCTGCGGCCATGCCGACCATCAGCATCGTGAAAAAATGGCGCAGCGAATTTGAAGACCATCTCCACGGCAAGTGCGCGTATAAAGACGCCGGGAACCTCGTGGGGGCTGACTAGGAAATTATGGCCGACCAGAAACAGATTACGTTCATGCTGAACGGGCAGCCGGTGACCACGGCTCCGGGCTCGCTGGTAATCGAAGCCGCGAAGCAACAAGGCGTCGAAGTTCCTTCATTTTGCTATTACCCGGGCTTGTCGCTGCAGGCCGCCTGCCGCATGTGCCTGGTGGAAGTGGAAAAAATGCCGAAGCTGCAGACCGCCTGTACCCTGGTCGCGACTGAAGGCATGGTGGTCAAATCAGACACCGAGCAAGTCCACAACGCGCGCAAGAACATGATCGAGTTTCTGCTCTCGAATCACCCACTCGATTGCCCGGTCTGCGATAAAGGCGGCGAGTGCGAACTGCAGGACATGACTTTCCGTTACGGCCTGGATCACAGCCGCTTCACCGAAGAAAAGCTGCACTGGCCCGAAGAAAAGTGGTCGCCGCTGGTGTATTACGACGCGCCGCGCTGCATCATGTGTTTCCGCTGCGTGCGCGTTTGCGATGAAGGCATGGACGTGAAGGCGTTGGGCGTGGCCCAGCGCGGGGTGAATTCGGTGATCATCCCGAACGAACCGGGCAATCTGGCTTGCGAAGAATGCGGCATGTGCATCGACATCTGCCCGGTAGGCGCGCTGACCAGCGGGACGTATCGGTACCAAACGCGGCCCTGGGAAATGACTTACGTACCAAATCCCTGCACGCACTGCTCGAATGGCTGCAAGACCACGTTGAGCGTGCGCAACAACGAAATTCTGCGCGCGAACAATCGCGATCATTCCGGGATCAACGGCGAATTTTTGTGCGGCAAGGGTCGCTTCGGTTTCGACTTCACCTCGAATCCGGAACGCATTCGCCAGCCGCTGGTCCGCAAAAACGGCAAGCTCGAACCCGCCAGTTGGGAAGACGCGCTGGAGGAAGTGGCGCGGCGTTTGAAGCAGGTCAAGGACCAGCACGGCGCGAACGCGATGGGCGTGATTGGTTCAAATCACACCACCAACGAAGAAAATTATCTACTGAACCGTTTCGCACGCGCGACGCTGGGCACCAATAACATCGATCATCACCGCACCGCGGACTACGCGGGTCTCGCTGCGGCCTTGGGTCCCAACGCGAAAAATGCGCTGGGCACCATGGCAGATGTCTACACCGCGCAGAATATTTTACTGATTGGCAACGACGTGACCCAGCAGAATCCGCTGGTCGCCTGGCAGATTCGCACCGGCGTACGACATCACGCCACGCAGTTGTTCGTCATCAACGGCATGGAGAGCAAGATTTTCCGCCAGGCGGCGATCGTCGCGGAAGTCGGCAAGAATGGCGAACGCAACGCGGTTGCCTGGCTGGCCACCGGCAAGGGCGACTTCCCGGAGCGTGAGGCGCAATCGCTGGCCAAGATCAAGGAAGCGATCGAGAAGGCCTCCGATGTTCTGATTATTTTCGGCGCTGGCATTCAGGGCGCGGCGATTCGGGATCTGGTCGCTTTCGGTTCGCGCCTCGGCGGCAAAACGAAGTACCTGGCGCTCGGCGATTACGCCAATTCGCGCGGCGCGGCCGATATGGGTGTGCTGCCTGATCGCCTGCCGGGCTACGCATCGCTCGCCGATGCCTCGGAACGCACCCGCTACGGCAAGATTTGGGGCGCGGAAATTTCGGCGACGCCCGGACTTACCGCTCGCGCGATGATGGAAGCAGCGGCCGCCGGAAAATTGAAAGCGCTGTATGTCGTCGGCGCGAATCCAGTGAAAACTTTCGCGGTTTCGCAGCCAGATCGCCTGGCCGGCCTGGAATTGCTGGTGGTCCACGACATGTTCCTCACCGAAACCGCGCTGCGCGCGGATGTGGTGTTGCCCGCCGCTTCGACTTACGAAAAAGACGGCACCATGACCAACACCGCGGGCGAAGTGCAGATGACCCATCGCTCGATCGATCCGCAGGGGCCGCGCAGCGATTTCGACTTGATCCGCATCCTTTCGCACCAGTTAGGGATGCTGGGCCTCGGCGCGCCGATCAAATTGCGCACGGCCGAAGCGGCCTTCGAAGAAATTCGCCAGAATGTTCCGGGTTATGAGTTGTCCATGGCTGCCTTGCTCTCCGGTCGCGCGCAGGAATCCACTGCCAGCTGCAAGTCGACCGAAAATTCGTACGACGTGCCGCTGGAAAATATTTTTTCGTCCAACGATTTTCTCTTTACGAGCGGCACCCTGGGCCGTTACTGTTCCAAGCTCGCATCAACGAAAGAGGCCAAAGACACACCGTGGATTTCATCACCAACCATCCAGTCCTGGTGGTATCGCTAGTCAAGATCGCGCTGCTTTTATTTATTGTTCTAACGGCGCTGGCGTACCTCACCTGGTTTGAACGCAAACTGATCGCCCACATCCAGTCGCGATGGGGGCCGACGGAAGTTGGCGCGCATGGACTGCTGCAGCCGCTGGCCGACGGAGTGAAATTCCTGTTCAAGGAAGATCTCACGCCGCCCGGTGCGGACCAGTTTCTCTACATCCTGGCGCCGTTTCTGGCCCTGGCCCTGGGCCTGACCACCATTGCGCTGATTCCCTTTGGCCCGCCGAGCCTTACCTGGATGGGCGTGCCGATTTTCGTGGTCTCTAACACCGGCATCGGGTTGATGTTCGTTTTTGCCATCACTTCGATCGGCGTGTACGGCGTGGCGCTGGCCGGCTGGTCGTCGAACAGCAAATATCCGTTGATGGGCGGGCTGCGCAGCTCGGCCCAGATGATCAGCTACGAAGTTTCGCTGACTTTGTCGGTGGTCGGCGTGGTTTTGCTGGCCAATACTTTGAATTTCAACACCATGATCGAAGGCCAGCGCGGCTACTACCTGCATTTCATCCCGCGCTGGAATATCGTGCCGCAGATCATCGGCTTCCTGTGCTACTTCACTTCGGCGGTGGCGGAAACCAACCGCGTGCCGTTCGATTTGCCCGAAGCGGAAACCGAACTGGTCGCGGGATTCCACACCGAATATTCCAGCTTCAAGTTCGCCATGTTCTTCATGGCCGAGTACGCGAACATGATTACGGTGTCATCGCTCGCGACGATTCTGTTCCTGGGCGGCTGGCTCTCTCCGTTCCCCGATAGCTGGACGTTCATGGTCTATTTGCCCGCGGTGTTACTGGCGTTGTTGGCAATTTACCTGATCTACGACACGTTTGTGGTGGCGCGCGGTATCGCCAAGATTCAGCTGATCGTCATCACCGCCGGCGCTCTGGCCATTACCTTGGGTTGCTTCATACCGGTGGTGCGCGACGCGATTCAGGGTCCTTTCTGGTTCTGCGTGAAAATCGGCGCGATCATGTTTTTTTACGTCTGGATGCGCGCCACGCTGCCTCGCTTCCGCTATGACCAGCTCATGGCTTTTGGCTGGAAATTTTTGTTGCCTGTTGCGCTGGCGAACCTGGTGATCACGGCCCTGATCAAAGTGTGGCCGCTGTTGGTAGGTCACGGATGAGCCTGCCCTTCATCGTCTTTTTTGTTTTCGCCTTCATCGCCGTGCTGGGCGCGCTGATGCTGATCGTCGCCAAGGAACCGATT